>WNFR01001598.1_pt1 | contig 29093 bp, 25 predicted proteins | sample 5400221 | NCBI WGS metagenome assembly WNFR01 (sample SAMN13153357, study PRJNA577476) | soil metagenome | isolation source: 40 cm soil under Madrone tree | place: USA:California | collected 2016-06-14
TGGCGATCATCACCGCGCTCGGCGCCGGTATCTGGTTCGCGACGCTGAACGTCCGCTACCGCGACGTCCAGTACCTCGTGCCGTTCCTCGCGCAGATGTGGCTTTTCATGACGCCGGTTGCGTACCCGAGCAGCTTGCTCGGCGAGCCGTGGCGGACCGTGTACGGATTGAATCCGATGGTCGGCGTCGTCGAGGGATTCCGCTGGGCGCTTCTCGGCACGGCGACGGCCCCGGGTCCGACGGTCGCGATGTCGGTCGCGGCCGCGCTCGCGCTGCTCGTCGGCGCCGTCTACTTCTTCCGCCGCGTCGAGAGCACGTTCGCGGACACGGTGTAGCGATGAGCGCACTCGCGATTCGCATCGAGGGCGTGGGCAAGGAATTTCCGCTGAGCCGCGTCCGCGACCAGTATCCGACGCTGCGCGCGGCGCTGGCGTCGGGCGCGCAGCGGCTCGTCGGCGGCGGCAGGCGGGCGCGCGCCGAAGGCCGCTTCTGGGCGCTCAGCGACGTCTCGGTCGACGTGCACGCAGGCGAGGTCGTCGCGATCATCGGCAACAACGGCGCCGGCAAGAGCACGCTGCTGAAGATCCTCTCCCGCATCACGCCGCCGACGACCGGCCGCATCGAGGCGCGCGGCCGCCTCGGCTCGCTCCTCGAGGTCGGCACCGGCTTTCACGCCGAGCTCACCGGCCGGGAGAACGTGTATCTGAACGGCGCGATCCTCGGCATGCGCAAGGCCGAGATCGACCGCAAGTTCGACGAGATCGTCGCGTTCTCAGAGGTCGAGCGCTTCCTCGACATGCCGGTCAAGCACTACTCGAGCGGGATGCAGGTGCGGCTCGCGTTCGCCGTTGCCGCGCACCTCGAGCCGGAGATCCTGGTCGTCGACGAGGTGCTCGCCGTCGGCGACGCCGCCTTCCAGAAGAAGTGCCTCGGGAAGATGCAGACGGTCTCGCGCGAGGGCCGCACGGTGCTCTTCGTCAGCCACAACCTCGGCGCCGTCCGCGCGCTCTGCGACCGCGGGATCGTGCTGCAGCACGGGGTCGTGACCGTCGACGCGCCGGTTGCGAAGGCGGTGGCCGCGTACCTGGCGACGCTCGAGGACGCCTCGGCGTACGACGTCGCCGAGCGCACCGACCGCCACGGCAAGGGCGACGTGCGCCTCACGCGCATCGAGGTCACCTCCGACGACGATGCGCCCGGCACGCTGACGACCGGGCGCCCGGCGCGGTTTCGCTTCCACGTGAGCGACGTCCTCCCCGGCATGAGCTGCGCCTTCGACGTCTTCGATCCGCTCGGACAGCAGATCACGTACTTCAACTCGTCGCTCTCCGAGATCGCCGGCAGCGCGCCGGGACACGCGTTCGTCTGCGACATCGACGAGCTGCTGCTCGTGCCGGGGCGCTATCGCATCGACGCCGCGCTCTCGTGCAACGGCGAGCTGCAGGACAAGCTCGAAGGCGCCGTGTTCGTCGACGTCGATCACGGTCTCGTGCGCGGCTGGCCGGTGCCGACGTTCACGCAATACGGCAGCGTCGTCTTGCCGCACCGCTGGACGACGCCGACGTGACGGGACTCCCAAAATGAGCATGCCGAGCACGCCGGGCACGCCGAGCCCGTCGAGCAAACCGAGCGCGCCAGGCACCCGGGCCGTGGCGAGCGACTCGACCGCGCCGACCGTCAGCGTCCTCGTGATGACGTACAACCACGAGCACCTCATCGCGCCGGCGCTCGACAGCGTCCTCATGCAGGAGACCGCCTTCCCATGCGAGATCCTGATCAGCGAGGACTGCTCGACCGACGGCACGCGCGAGATCGTGCTCGGCTACCGGGAGCGGCATCCGGACATGATCCGTCTCCTGCTCTCCGAGCGGAACCTCCACAGCAACGAGATCGTGGCCCGCGGTCTGCGCGCGGCGCGCGGGCGCTACGTCGCGCTGCTCGACGGCGACGACTACTGGACGTCGCCGCAGAAGCTGCAGCGGCAGGTCGATTTCCTCGACGCCCATCCCGAATGCGCGCTGTGCTTCCACAACGCGCTCGTCGTCGACGAGGCGCACGGGCGGCCGCCGCGCCGCTGGACGCCGGATCATCAGAAGGAGATCTCGACGCTCGACGAGCTCTGGTACGGCAACTTCATCGCCACGTGCTCGACGATGTACCGCAACGGCCTCGTCGGCGAGCTGCCGCAGTGGTACGCGGCGCTCTTTCCGATCACCGATTGGCCGCTCCACATCTTGCATGCCGAGCACGGTGCGATCGGCTACGTCGACGAAGTCATGGCAGTCTATCGTTGTCACAGCGGCGGTCTCTACTCGCCGCTCGCCGAGAGCCGCAAGCTCGACGCGACGGCGGCGTTCTACGAAGTGATGACCGAGAACCTCGGCGGCCGGTACGAGAGCGTCATCACCCGCGCGAGGTTCCGCTACTTCTACGATTGGGCGAAGGAGTACACGCGTCGCGGCGATCTCGACGCCGCCGCGCGCTGTGTGCGGCGGTGTCTCACGCGCCGCCCGCCCGGCATCGCGCCGCTCGTCGAGCTCGCCGCGATGTGGCTCAGGGTGCAACGGCGGCGGTTCGCGCGGCCGTCGATCCACCGCGAAGCGCCGGCGAGCAGAGCCTGACGGCGTGACGGACTGCCGCGACATCGGCGATCCGCGCTCCGGTCAGTCGGCGAGCGGAGTCCCGGAGGCCAACCCGAGCGGCGAGCCGCGCGGCAATCGCGGCGTCATCGCGCCCGTGCCCGATGGCGTCACGCGGCCGCTCTGGTCGGTGATGATCCCGACCTTCGACTGCGCGCCGTACCTGCGCGAGACGCTCGGGAGCGTGCTCGCGCAGGACCCCGGTCCCGAGGTCATGCAGATCGAGGTCGTCGACGACCATTCGACGCGCGACGATCCGCGCGCGGTCGTCGACGAGCTCGGCCGCGGCCGCGTCGAGTTCTTCCGCCAGCCGCGCAACACCGGGGTGACGACGAATCTCACGACGGCGCTGCAACGCTCCCGCGGCCATCTGGTGCATCTCCTGCACGGCGACGACTGCGTGCGTCCCGGCTTCTATCGCGCGCTCGAGCGCGCGTTCATGCAGGACGCGGTGGGCGCGGCGTTCTGCCGCCACATCTTCGCCGACGCGCAGGGCCACTGGCAGAGCGTCTCGCCACTCGAGCAGCCGGAGAGCGGGCTCTTACGCGACGCCCTCGTGCGCCTCGCGAGCGAGCAGCGCATCATGACGCCGTCGATCGTCGTCCGCCGCGCGGTGTACGAGCGCCTCGGCGGCTTCGACCGGCGGCTCCTGTGCAGCGAGGATTGGGAGATGTGGGTGCGGATCGCCGCGCAGTACCCGCTTTGGTACGAGACCGAGCCGCTCGCGATCTACCGCATGCACCGCGACTCCAACACCGGGCGCCATCTGCGCTCGGCCGAGGACATGAGCTACACGCGCGAGGCGATCCGCATCTTCGCCGCGTACCTGCCGCCCGCGATCGCCGACCCGGTCACGCGGCGCGCATGCGAGACCTACGCCGGCTCGGCGCTCGACACCGCCGAGCTCCTGTGCGGCGAAGGGCAGACGGCGGCGGTCGTGAACCAGGTGAAAGAGGCATTGCGCTTCAGCCGCTCGCCGCGCACGCTCGCGCGCATCGCGCGGGTCGCCGCGTATTGGGTGACGAGTCGGGTGCGGCCGGAGACGCCGTGCGGCTGAGGCGTACAGGATGCCGCGCCGATCGACGCGGCCACGGCTGCGCCGTGCCGCGGCATGCCGGTGCGAGCCGTGCGTGAGCCACCGTTGAACGTCGCGCTCGTCGGTTGCGGCGCGGTCGCGCATCACTACTACGCGCCGGCGTTGCGTGCGCTCGAGAGCGAGGACGTTCTGCGGGTCCGCGCGCTCTGCGATCCCGACCCGCGCGGGACGACGGATCTGCGCGCGACGTTTCCCGCGGCCACGGTCGCCGGCGACGTCACGGCGGCGATAGGCGGATCGGCCATCGATCTCGCGATCGTCGCCTCGCCGCCGCGCTGCCACGCCGAGCAGACGATCGCCGCGCTGCGCGCGGGGGTCGCGGTGCTGTGCGAGAAGCCGATGGCAACGACGGTCGCCGAGGGCGAGGCGATGGTCGCCGCGGCGCGGGAGACGGGTCGCGTGCTCGCCGTCGGGTTTTATCGGCGCTTCCTGCCCGCGGCGCCGACGGTCGGCGAGCTCTTGCGGAGCGGCCGCCTCGGCGCGCTCCGCCGCTTCCATTGCGCCGAAGGTGGCGACTTCCGCTGGCCGGCGCGCTCCCCCGACTTCTTTCGCCGCGACGCCGCCGGTGGCGTGCTCGCCGACGTCGGCGTGCACACCCTCGACCTGCTGGCGTGGTGGCTCGGGACACCGCAGCAGGTGGACTACGAGGACGACGCGATGGGCGGCGTCGAGGCCAACTGCCGCGTTCGTCTCGCGTACCCAGGCGGGGTGACGGGCGAGGTGCGGCTCAGCCGCGACACGGAGCAGCCGAACCAGTACCTCTTCCAGTGCACCGACGGTTGGCTGCGCTGGCACGTCCACGACGCCGACCGGGTGGAGCTCGGGCTCGGCGACGTCGACGCCGGCTTTCGCGCCCGACTGCATCGGGTGGCGCGCGACGGCGCGCATCCCAGACTCGGCGCGCCCCGCGGCGGCTTCGAGGAGAGCTTCGTCGCGCAGATCCGGAACGTCGTCGACGCCGTCCGCGGCCGTGCGGCCCTCGTCGTGTCGGCTGCCGACGGGCTCGCGAGCCTGCGCACCCTCGACGCGTGCCGTCGCAGTCGCGCGCTCATCGGCATGCCGTGGCTCGGCGACGCGGAGCTGGCGCGCGCCCGCCAGCTGAGTGGCGTCCGATGATGCGCGTCGCCGTCGTCGGCGCGAACGGCTTCATTGGCAGCCGTGCCGTGGAGCTGCTCCATCTCGAGGGGCTCGCCGCTGTGCGGCCCGTCGTCCGCAACCTCTCGCGCCTCGCGCGCGCGGCACGCTTCGACCTCGACTGGCGCGTCGCGGACGCGCGCGACCGCGCGGCGTTGACGGACGCGCTGAAAGACTGCGAGGTCGTGGTGCACGCCGTCGCCGGCGACCGGAACACGATCCTCGGCACGCTCGCGCCGGTGTACGCGGCGGCCGAGACCGCCGGCGTTCGCCGCCTAGTGTACCTGAGCTCCGCCGCCGTGCACGGCCAGGACCCCGCGCCCGGCACCGACGAGGAGAGCGCGCTGTCCAACAGCCAACCGCTTCCGTACAACGCGCACAAAATCCGCGCCGAGCGCGCGCTCGGCGACCTGCGCCGGCGCGGGCGCGTCGAGGTGGTGATCCTGCGCCCGGGCATCGTGTACGGCCCGCGATCGCGCTGGACGGCGGTGTTCGCGGACGACCTCCTCGCCGGCCGCGCGTATGTCGTCGACGGCGGCGCGGGGATCTGCAACGGCGTCTACGTCGACAACCTCGTGCGCGCGATCCAGCTCGCGCTCGACGCGCCGGGAGCGGACGGGGAAGCGTTTCTCGTCGGCGACGCCGAGCAGTACACGTGGGCGGACCTCTACCGGCCGATCGCGGCGGCGCTCGGGTTCGGTCTCGACGCGGTGCCGAGCGTTGCGTACGCGGAGGGTCGCGTCGATTGGTGGGATCGCTTCGAGGCGGCGCGCCAGACGCGCGCCGCGCGCCGCGTGTCGTCGCTCGTTCCGATGCGTCTCCGCGCGGCGGCGTACGCCGCCGTCGATGCGTGGCGCGCCAACGGTCGCGCCGCGCCGGACGGGTGGACGACGGCGGGCCCGCCTGCGCCGCGGGCGACACGCGAGATGGCGCTGCTGCAGCGCAGTCGCTGGAAGCTACCGTCGGCGAAAGCAGCGCGCGTCCTCGGGTACCGGCCGTCCGTCGCATTCGACGACGCATGCCGGCGCTCGATCGGCTGGTTGGAGTTCGCCGGGTACCTCGTCCGCGCTTCGTTCGCCGCCGACCGCGGTCGCGCTTCGACGGCGGCCCGCGACGCGCTCGGCACGGCGGCGGGCGCAGAGCGACCGTGAGCGACGCCGGTGACACGCAGGCGACGGTGCCCACGGCGAGCGACGGCAGGAGGCAGACGAGGGTGAGCGAGCGCCCGCTCGTCTCCGCGATCATCATCTTCCTCGATGCCGAGCGCTTCCTCGACGAGGCGATCGTGAGCGTGTTCGCCCAGACCCATCGCGACTGGGAGCTCCTGCTCGTCGACGACGGCTCGCGCGACCGCAGCACGGCGATCGCGCGTGGCCACGCGGCACGCCATCCCGACCGCGTCCACTACCTCGAGCATCCCGGGCACGAGAACCGCGGCATGAGCGCCGCGCGCAACCTCGGCGTCCGCGCGGCGCGGGGCAGGTACGTCGCCTTTCTCGACGCCGACGACACCTGGCTGCCGACGAAGCTCGCGGAGCAGGTGGCAGTGCTTGAGACGCATCCCGGGGCGGCGATGGTCTACGGGCGGACCATCATCTGGCACGGGTGGACGGGGCGGCCCGAGGACGTCGGGCGCGACCACGTCCTCGATCTCGGGGTGCCGCCGAACACCCTCATCCGGCCGCCGACGCTCTTCTATCTCCTCCTCGACAACAAAGTGCAGACGCCGACGACCTGCAATGCCATCATTCGCCGTGACGTGCTCGAGCGAGTCGGCGGTTTCGAGGAATCGTTTCGCGCGCTGTACGAGGACCAGGCGTTCTTCTTCAAGGTCCACCTCGCGTGGCCCGTCTTCGTCGCCGACACGGTGTGGGCGCGGTACCGGCAGCACCCGCAGAGCTGTAGCGAGACCTCGAGCGACGAGCAGTATCACCGCGGACGACGCCCGCTCCTCGAGTGGTTGGCGGCATATCTCGCCCGGCAGGGAATCGCGGCCGACAGCGCGATCGCGCGTGCCGTGGAGCGTGAGCTCTGGCCGGCGCGGCATCCGACGTTGCATTGGATGCTCACCGCCCCGCGCCGGCTCGCCGGCGGCGTGCGCGACAGGATGGGCGCGGGGCGACGCGTATGACGACCGACACCACCGCGCCGCTCGTCTCCGTGGTCGTGATCTTTCTCGACGCCGCGCGGTTTCTCGAGGAGGCCGTCGCCAGCGTCCTCGCGCAGGATCATCCGAATTGGGAGCTGCTCCTCGTCGACGACGGCTCGCGCGACGGCAGCAGCGCCATCGCGCGGCGGTACGCGGAGCGACACCCGGGCCGCGTGCGCCATCTGGAGCATGCGGGCCACGCGAACCGCGGCAAGAGCGTGTCGCGCAACCTCGGCATCCACGCAGCGCGCGGTGAGTACGTCACCTTCCTCGACGCCGACGACGTGTTCCTGCCGCAGAAGCTCTCGCATCAGCTGGCGCTCCTGCGGGCGCATCCCGAGGCGGGCATGGTCTACGGCCGCACGGAGTACTGGTTCAGCTGGGATGGCGGCGCGCGCCGCGGCCGCGATTTCGTGAGTCGGCTCGGCGTGCCGGCGAACGCCGTCTTCCGACCGCCGCTCCTCGTGACCCGTTTTCTGCGCGATCCGGGGATGGTGCCCTGCATCTGCGGCATGCTGGCGCGGCGGCGCGTCGTCGCGCAGGTCGGCGGATTCGACGAGACGATCCAGCACATGTACGAGGACCAAGTGTTCCTCGCGAAGCTCTGTCTCGCGGCGCCCGTCGTGACCGACGCGGCCTGTGGCGAGCGCTATCGTCAGCACCCCGACTCCACGTCGAACGTCGCGATCACGACCGGCGAGTATCATCCGTGGCGGCCGAACGTCGCGCGCCAGACCTTCCTCGAATGGCTGGCGCGATATCTTCGCGAAGGAGCGATCGACGACGCGGCGCTGTGGAACGCCCTCCGCCGCGAGCTCTGGCCGTATCGGCATCCTTTCTGGGGCGGCGTGACGAGCCCGGCGATCTACGCGCTTCGTTCCCTGAAGACGCGCTGGGCTCGGCGCGCATGACTTCGTTCCTCGGGTGGCTGCGGCGACGGTGGGCGGCGAAATCCGCGATCCTCATGTACCACCGCGTCGCCGACCCCGCAGGCGAATCCGATCCGTGGGGCCTCTGCGTCTCGCCGACGCATTTCGCCGAGCAGCTCGCCGTGCTGCGCGAATGCGGTACGCCGCTGACGCTGCCGGCATTGGCGCGGAGCCACGAGCGCGGTCAGGTTCCGCAGGGTGGCGTCGTCCTGACCTTCGATGATGGCTACGCCGACAATCTGCACGTCGCGAAACCGCTCCTCGCGCGCCACGACGTTCCCGCGACGGTCTTCGTCACGAGCGGGCACGTGGCGACAGAAGACGAGCTCTGGTGGGACGAGCTCGAACGACTGCTGCTCGTGCCGCTGAGGCTGCCGGCGACGCTCGACCTCGCGATCGCCGGCGCGATGCACCACTGGGACCTCGGTCGCGCCGCCGTCTACGCAGACGACGATCGCCGCCGCGACCGCGGCCGCCGCGCCTGGGAAGGCGCGCCCGGCTCGCGGCACGCGCTCTATTACGCCGTCTGGAGCCTGCTGCTGACGCTCGCCGCGCGCGAGCGCCGCGACGTGCTCGACGCCATCGCGTCGTGGGCCGGCGAGCCACGCCGGCCGCGCGCGACGCATCGGGTCGTGGGCGCCGACGAGCTCGTGGAGCTGGCGCGCGGCGGTCTCGTCGACATCGGCTCGCATACGGTGACGCACGCGATGTTTCCGGCGCAATCGGCGGCGGCGCAGGCGCGCGAGCTCGCCGAGAGCAAGGCCGCGCTCGAAGCGATCCTCGGCGCGCCGGTCACGACGTTCGCGTACCCGCACGGCGAGCGTACGCGCGAGTCGCCGGGCCTCGTGCGCGATGCCGGCTTTGCCTGCGCCTGTACGGTCGTCGCCGAGCCGGTCTGGAAGCGTAGCGCGCGCTACGAGCTGCCGCGGTTCGCGGTCGAGGATTGGAGCGGCGACGAATTCGCACGCCGGCTCACCCGCTGGCTGCACGCGTGAGCGCCGCCTTCGTGCTCGGCGCCGAGGTGGACGCGTCGCGAGCGGCTCGGCCGTCGAGCTGATCGTCAGCCGTGCGACGCTCGCGCCTGCATGAGCGCGGTCCACTCGCGTTCGTGCGAGGTCATCCTCTCGCCGTCGACACCGCGGCCGACACGTGCGTGCGCAAGGTCGCGCGAACGACCGGAGCCTTGACGTACCGCGCCCGATAGGCCACGGCTACATGGCCCTGGGCGCTTCGGCCCGCACTCGAAACACAATCGAGGACGACGATGGACCTCCAGCTCTCCGAGACTCATCTGAAGTTCCGTGACCAGCTCCGCGCATGGCTCGAGGCCAACATGGGCCGGCCGTGGCGCGAGGAGCTGCGCGACCCGAACGCGACCGAGGACAGCCTGATCGAGCTGCGTCGCGCGTGGCAGCGCAAGCTCTACGAGGCGGGGTATCTCGGCATCGACTGGCCGGTCGAGTGGGGAGGGCGGGGCGCGACCGAGGTCGAAAAGTCGATCTTCGAGGCCGAGCAGGCGCGCGCCGACGCGCCGCCGATCTTGAACACCCTCGGTATCGGCCTCCTCGGTCCGGCGCTCATCCACCACGGCAGCGAGGCGCAGCGCCGTCGCTTTCTCCCGCCGATGCTCTCGGGCGACGAGATCTGGTGCCAGGGGTTCAGCGAGCCCGGCGCCGGCAGCGACCTCGCGTCGCTGCGCACCAGCGCCGTGATCGACGGCGACGACTTCGTGCTGAACGGCCAGAAGATCTGGACGACGTTCGGCCCCTGGGCGGATTGGATCTTCGTGCTCGCCCGCACCGATCAGAAGGACCGCTACGGCGGCATCTCGTTCATCCTCGCGAAGCTCGACACGCCGGGCATCACGGTGCGGCCGCTGCGGCAAATCACCGGCGAGAGCGAGTTCGGCGAGGTGTTCTTCGAGGACGCGCGCGTCCCGCGCGAGAACCTCGTCGGGCGGATCGGCGAGGGCTGGCGAATCGCAATGACCGTGCTCGCGTTCGAGCGCGGCGCCTTGAGCCTCGCCGCGGCGGAGCGCTACGGCCGCGATCTGCGCTTGCTGGCGGGCACGTGCAAGGAGATCGGCCGCGAGAGCGCCGCGGTGCGCGAGAAGCTCGGGCGACTCCTCGTCGAGACCGAGGTCTTGCGCGCGAACGGTCTCCGCATGCTGGCCAATCTCGCCGACGGCAAGGTGCCCGGTCCCGAGTCGTCGATCGAGAAGATCTTCTGGAGCGAGTTCGACAAGCGGTTCCGCGAGAGCGCGCTCGACATCCTCGGTCCCGGCGGCCAGCTCGTGCGCCAGAGCGCCGAGGCGCGGCACGACGTCGATTGGGCGCGCGAGTTCCTGTGGTCGCGCGCCGGCACGATCTACTCGGGCTCCTCCGAGGTGCAGCGCAACATCATCTCGAAGCGCGTCCTCAACCTACCGCAGGAGGGGCGGTGAAGTTCGAGCTCTCCGCGGACCAAGCGCTGCTGCGCGACGCGACGCGCGACTTTCTCACCAGCGAGCTGCCGCTCGAGAAGACGCGTCCCGTGATGGAGCACGGCGCCGACGGCTACGAGGCATCGGCGTGGCGCAGCCTCGCCGACATGGGGTACATCGGTCTCGCGCTGCCGCCGGACGTCGGCGGCCAGGGGCTCGGCACGATCGAGCTCGCGATCGTGCTCGAAGAGATGGGGCGCGTCTGCATGCCGGGGCCGTTTCTCGACGCCGTCCTCGCGGCGTCTCTCCTCACCGCCGGCGGCGAGAAGGCGCTCGCTGCCGACGTCGTCGCCGCGAAGTCGCTCGTCACGATCGCCCACCAGGACGCGCCGTTCGCCGGCACGAACGCGACCGCGACGACGTGCACCGGCGGCCGCGTGCGCGGCACGAAGTACTTCGTGCCCTTCGCTGCCAAGACCGACGCGCTCCTCGTGACGACGCCGCAAGGCGTGGTCCTCGTGCGCGCACCCTACGACGTCGTGCCGCTCGAGACGTTCGACCTCGGCCAGCGCTTCGGCGAGGTGAAGCTCGATCATCCCGGGACGCTCGTCGGCGGCCCGGAGATCCTCGAGCGTGTCGACCTGCTCGCCGCCGTCGGCGCGAGCGCGATGATGCTCGGTATCATGAGCCGTGCGCTCGAGCTGACGCTCGAGTACGTCCAGACGCGCCAGGCGTTCAAGCGCCCGATCGGCGCATTCCAGGCGCTGCAGCATCGCATGGCGGACATGCTCCTCAAGGCCGAGTCGACGCGCTCGGCCGTGTATCGCGCCGCGTGGTGCCTCGACACGAACGATCCGCAAACCGCGCTCGTCTGCGCGACCGCGAAGGCCTACGCCGGCGACGCCGCCCGTCTCGTCTGCGGCGAGGCCATCCAGATGCACGGCGGCATCGGTTTCACCTGGGAGCTCGACCTGCACTTCTATTTCAAGCGCGCCAAGACCCTCGAGCAGTTCTACGGCGCGACCGAGGTGCAGCTCGAGAAGGCGCTCGTCGCGGCGGGGTACTGACGGCCGATCGCCGCGAGCCCGCGTCGTCGCTCACGCACGCGTGACGCTCATGTAGGCGTCGAATCTCGTGCGCTGATACCCCCGCTGTCCAGCCCGCGGACCGCTACGTATACTGCACCCCTGCTGTATCGACCCCAGATGGCTCGTACCAGTACGAGCGCCGCCGCGCTGCGCGCCGCGCCCGCGCCGGCACGTGTTCCCATTGCGGACACGTCGAACCTCTATCTCTTCAGCATCGACTACGAGGACGTGCGCGGTGAGCTCGTCGGCGGCTGGCGCAACGCGGACCGACTACCGGACACGACGGCGCGGTTCCTCAGGTTCCTGCACGCGCACGACGTGACCGCGACGTTTTTCGTGTCCGGCGAGACGGCGCGCGCGCATCCCGATTTGATCCGGAAGATCATCTCGGCGGGTCACGAGATCGGTTGCCACGGCTGGCGTCACGTCCCGATGGAGCGGTATCAGCCGGCGCAGTTCAAGGACGACATTGCGAAGAGCTTGGAGTGTCTGTACCGCGCCGGTGCACAGCGCGTCGCCGGATTCCGAGCGCCCTATTTGTCGTTCACGGAACGGTGCGCATGGGCCTATGACGTCTTGGCCGAGCTGAAATTCGTCTACTCGAGCTCGGTGTTGCCGGGGCGCAATCCGCTGTACGGATGGTCGGGATTCGGCGACGCCGTAAAGAGTGTTTCGGGGGTGGTCGAGCTTCCGGTGAGCGTCATATCGTTTTCGGGAGTCTCATTGCCGTTCGCGAGTGGCGCGTGCTTCCGTACGCTGCCGTGGGTTCTGCTGCGCGCGATCTTCGCCAGACGACGCAACGACGGCCGGCCGTTGATCGGCTACTTCCACCCGCAAGACATCGATACCGAGCAAGCGAAGATACGATACGCGGAGTACGGGCGCGTCGGTAACTTCGTGCTGCGCCGCAATCGACAGCATGTGCTGGAGAGGATCGGCGCCATCTTCAGCGGCGGATGGCGGGCGATGCCGTACAGTGATTTCGTCGAACGCCACCTGTGCGGCGACGACCGATGACCGCGACGCCGAGTCGGCCGTCGCATGCGGAGATCGCGACGGTGGATCGGCGGTCGCGGGCGGAGATGGCGACGCTCGGCGCGATCCTGCTCGTCGCCTTCGCGGCTCTCGCGCGCAGCGCCGGAAGTCCGTGGTTGTTCGACGTCGGTGACTGGAACGGCGCCCTCTGGAGCGTCTTCGCGCGCAATTTCCTGCGCTACGGATATGCGCCGTTGAAACTCGGCCAGGCCTATTTCGCGGGCCCACTGCCCGCCGATGTCACCTACTATACTCACCACAACGTCTTCATCACCGTGATCCTCACCGAGCTCTATCGCCTCTTCGGCGTTCACGAAGCGGTGGCGCGGCTCGCGGCGTCAGCGCTGACGGTCCTCACCGCCGCGATGACGTACGTGCTGGCACGCGAGCAGTTCGACTCGCGGACGGCGCTCTTCGCGACCCTCACGATCGCGCTCGCGCCGCTGACGCTGGTTTACGGGCGCATGTACAACCACGAGGTCTTCGCGCTGTTCTGGGTCGTGACGTCGACGTGGGCGTATCTGCGGTGGACGAAGACGCGCACGCCGCGCGATCTGGCGCGGCTCGGCGTCTGCGTGTTTCTCGCCGCGCTCACCGCGTGGCCCGGATACTACCTCGTCGTGCTCCTGCCGCTGCACCATCGCTTCGCCTTTCCGCAGAGCCGCGACGGCCGCACGCTGACGCGCATGTTGATCGGGATCGCGCTCGCCGCGTTCGGCATCTACGTCGCGCACGGCTACTGGCTCAAAGGGTCGACGCTCTTCGTCGAGCTGAAGAACTCCTGCGAGAGAGGATGGTTTTACGATCGCGTCGATTGGGGCGACACGTTCACGACGCGCGACTTCATCCGCACCGAGCTCCAGCGCAGCGTGACGTGGTTCACCGCACCGGTCGTCGTGCTCGCCGCGGTCGGCGTCGGCTGCGCCGTCGGGCAAATGATCCTGCAGCGTCGGGTCGACGCGGCGCACGGGGCGATCCTCATGCTGCTGCTGTTCGGCGCCAGCCATCTGGCGCTCTTCAAGCAGGAGACGATGGGCCACGAGTACTACCTGTATTATCTGCTTCCCGGCGTCGCGCTGGCGGCCGGGTTGGCGATGAAGGAAATGAGCGCGGCGCGCGTCGCCGTGCCGTGGCGGGTCGGCACGTTGAGCACGATCATCGTGGCGTTCGTCGTCGCGAGCGTCGAGACGGCGCTGCCGGTCGACCGTGCGCGCACACCCGATCGTGAGTTCTATCGCGAGCTGGGACTGTGGATGAAGGACAACACGGCGTTCACCGATCACGTGTTGCTCAATTTCCACGTCGAGGGGCCGTTCCTCATGTATTACGCCGATCGCGACGTGGTCGAGAGCGTGAGCTCGCTCACGCGCGTCCGGGCAGAGCGGCGCCCGAATACCGTGCTCGTGATGCGTCCCGGCCTCACCCCGCACCTCGAGCGTGCGATCCTACGCCGCTACGGCGCCACGACCGTGACGAGCGACGGCGAGCTCGTCAGTATCGCGCGCGTGTCGCCGCGCCGAGACGATCGGAACGTCAGCGTGAACGCGCGCTGACGCCGGTGTCCTTGGCGAAGATCGTCACGCGATTGTCGAGAAAGTCGATCGCACGCGGGTAGATCACCGCCGGCACCGGCGGCGAGCGACGGTCGAAGACGATCCGGTACGGAACCTCTCCCGCGAGCAGCGCGCGGAAGTACTCCCGCATCGACGGGTACAGGTCGCTGCGCAGACCGGGCTCGACGAATCGATCGTAATAGAGCGAGTCGATCATGATGTAGTCGGGGGCCCGGCGCGTCAGCGCATCCACGGCGTACCACCGGACCTGCTCCTCCGCCGCGCGCCGCGTCGCGTCCGAGCCGTTGATGAAGGCGTTTCCGGGAAACACGTGCTCGAACAGACGCTCCCGACCGGTGACGAACGGCATCGTGACGGCGCGCACGCGGCCGCCTTTCTCCGCGGGCGAGTAGATGTCGTACTCGACCGATGCGTCACGCCGGACGTGCTCGCGCACCCACGCCGCCGCGGCGCTGCGCGGATCGGCGAGGAACCGCGCGCCGACCCAGGCGCTGCACACCACGTTGTACGCGACGATCGCGCCGACCAAGGCCGCGAGCGTCGTGGGTCGGCGCCAGCGCGCCCAACACGGCGCCGACAACATCATCCAGAACGGCACGATCGGCAGCACGAAGCGCGTCTCCAGGCGCGGAAACGGCGCGAATTTGACGTAGTAGAGCCCGCACACGGCGAGCGTCGACCAGAACGTCGCGTCGGCGGCGGAGAGGCGTCTGCGGCGCACCACGAGCCAGGTCGCGATCGCGCCGGCGCTCGCGAACGCCACGAACGCCGGCGCGCCGATCAGGTCGACGATACGCAGAAAGAAGGTTCCCCAGCTGTGCCCGGTCTGTCCTTCGTACACCGGCGCGGTCATGTAGTTGTAGAGAAAGTCGTCTTTGAAGGTACGATAGTCGAGGATCGCGAACGGATTCGCGAGCACGAACCCGACCGGCACCATTACGAGGCCGAGCGCGAGCTTCGAGTCGAGCGCGATGGCGCGCCACGCGCGCCACGTACGCGGTCCCGCCGCAGCCGTGAGCGCTCGCATCACGTGCGCGACGACGATCGCCACGCCGACGCCGACGCCGTTGTATTTCGTTGCGGCCGCGAGTCCGGTGCAGAAGCCCGCGAGGGCATAGTTCGACGTCCGTTCGTCGCGCGCGATCGCATCGGCGAAGGAGAACGCCACCAGCATCCACCACATGACCGGCACGTCGGCGGTCAGCTGGTGCACGAAGGCGACCATGCCGGCGCTGGTCACGAACACGACCGCGACCACCCGCGCCGCCGCCGTGCCGTACGCGCGGCGCGTGATCGCGAACACGAGGCCGGCGGAGCCGAGGAGCGCGCCCGCCAGCAGCACGCGCGACCAGACGATCTGCGCCGTCGTCGGCACGTCGGCCGAGAGGCGCAGCGCCCGCGCGGCGGCGGACAGCGGCAACACCGCGAGGACGTAGTTGCAGTACGGGTAGAAGGGCGGCTTGTGGAACCATCCGGGATCGAAGGGCGGCTTGCCGGGCGCGAAGAGCGGCAAGAAGGCCAGCGCGTCCGGGTGCATCTGTCGCACGGTGGCGCCGTAGAGGCACAGCAGAAACGTGGTCGCGAGCGCGCTCACGAGTACGCGATCGGCGGTCGCGCGACGCCTCACCATCGTCACTGCAGCGACGGCACGACGTCGTCGGCGGTGAGGACGGTCCACGGGTCCACGTGAATCGTTCCGGACGCGAAGAAGGGCGCGCAGTCGCCGGACTCCAGCAGCAGCTTGCGCGGGCGCTCGTCTTGGACGACCAGCGCCAGCGACGGCAATGCCCAGTTGTCGACGATCGTGTCCGGCGCGCGATGCACCCACGCGAGCTCGTCGGCGACGGTCTCGACGCAGCTCGCGTGCGCCGCGGCGAGCGTCGCCACGAGCCGCGTGACCGCGCGCTGCCAGAGCAGCGACTTGGCGACGACGACCGCTGCGAAGACGAGCGCGAGCACGGCCGCGAGTCGCACACGCTCGCGGGTCTCGTCGGGCGCGGGCGGCGTGCGGCTGTCGAGCATCGCGATCAATAGAATCGCACTCGCGGCGAAGAGCGTCAGCCCCGTCTTCAGGGGGAACGCGGCGCCGCCGACGAGATACTGCGCGACCAGCAGGATCGCGGCGGCGATCGCGACTACAGCCGCGCCATGGTAGGCCAGTCGACGCCGTGCCGGACGCAGCACGTTCGCGCGCCAGCACGCCCCCGCGATCGCGAGCGCGCTCACCAGAAAGACCGCGTTCTGCCAGCTGGTCGTGAAGAGATACGCGCGCATCTCGTCGCTGCCGGTGAACCCCGACTCGTACTTCGTCAAGCTGAGCAGGCTCACGACGACCCTGAGGAGCGCGGCGACGACGTACACCGCCACCGTCCATCGCGCGGCGTTCCGCCGCCGGCGCGCCTGCGCCGCAGGACGCGTCGCGACGTGCTGCGTGCCCGCATAGGCGGCGGCGACGGCGATCACGAGGAACGGCAGGGCGAGCAACGGATGCAGGAGCCACACGATCGGCAAGAGGAGCGCCGTCAGCGCCCACTGCGCCGGGGTCCCGAGCAGGAGCACCGTTCCGAGGAGCAACGGGCAGCAGAGCTGAATGCCGATCAACAGCTCCGAAACCCAGGAGAAGTTCACGAGGTTCACGAACAGGATCACCAGCGCCGGCCAAATCACGAGATCGGGGCGGCGGCGGCGGACGAGGAGCCACGAGAGCCCGAGCGCGACGAGCGGCACCGCCGCATAGCTGGCGGCGAACACGAGGCGCACGAGCGGCAACGTGCGCGCAGCGTCGAGATGCAGGATACCGATGGCGCGCATCATCGCGCGCGTCGGCAGCTGCAGCAGGACGACGCTCAAGCGGTGATGGCGGACGGCGGAGTGCGTGAGGAGGAGCTCGAGGACGTACGAGCTGCCGTCCTGGAAGAGCGGCAGGCCGCTGATCGCGGCGGCGACGGCGCCGATCGTGAGCGGGAGAAAAATCGTGCCGGTCGACGCGACCGTCGCCGCGGCGGCGGCTGCCGCGGATTGCAGCGTCGTGCTGCGCTCTGCGCGCATCGCTGCCGTCACGCGGCGCGCTGGCGGCGATGCTCGGCGAGAAACCGCGCCGGGCCGGCGGCCGCACCGGCGGCTTCGAGGAGGAGCAAGCGCACGGGCGCGGCAGCTTCGCCCGCGAACCGCCGTCGCGCCGCGCGCAGGAACGGGCCGACGAGCCAGCGCGCCGCCACGACGAGCGCGCGGAGGTCGCCGCCTTCGATCAGCCGTTTGGTGAGGAACGCGTAGACGCCGACGCCGTAGCCGAAGATGCAGCGGCGCAGCTCGGCGTCGGTCGTACGGTGGCGATGCCAGACGAGCGCGTGCGGCGTGTAGACGATCGACGCGCCGCAGTCGAGGACGCGCGCGAACATGTCCGTGTCACCGCCGGAGCAGGTGCGGGTGCCGGCATCGAGCCGCGGGTCGAAGCCGCCGAGCCGCAGCGCGAGGTCGCGTCGCAGCGCCATGTTCGCGCCGACGCCGACGACGCCGGCCGTCGCCGGGCGCGTGTCGGCGGCGGTGTACACGCAGCGGGTGAAGGTGCGCCGGTGCTGCGCGTACGCCTCGAAGACGTGCTGTGCCCGCGTCTCCAGCTCGAGCGGCAGCACGAGACCGGTCACGCAGCCGACGGCGGGATCGGCGAACGGCTGCGCCAGCGCATCGACCCAGCGCGCGTCCGCGACGGCGTCGTCGTCGATGTAGGCGATGATCGGGTGCTGCGCCTCGCGCAGGCCGCGGTTGCGCGCGTTGTCGAGGCCGACCCGCGGCTCGCGCACGTAGCGGACCGGATGGCGCGCGGCGACGGTCGCCGTGGCGTCCGTCAGCGGCGCATTGTCGACGACGATCACCTCGTGACCGGCGGCGGCGATCGGCCGCAGCCCGTCGAGACAGCGCGCCAGGTCCTCGGCGCGCTCGCGGGTGCACACGACGACCGAAAGCGGCGCCGCCGGCGGCGCCGGCTCGCACGGTGGATCCGGCGGGTGCACACGTGCCGAGAGCGCGTCGCGCAGGCGTGGCGCGGAGATCTCGCCGTTGCCGTCGAGCGCGACGAGACCGATCGGTACCCCACGCCAGCGCACGAGCGCGAGCACGCGACTCGTGCCGTTCGGCAGCGTGATCGCCGTCGGCGCGCTGAGCTCGACGTCGGCGATGAGCGTGGCCACGGTGCTCACCCCAGCGGCGGCGTCGCGTCGGCGACGTCGCAAGCGCCGGCGCGCTCGACGAATCCCCACATCCAGAAGCATTGCGCGAGGAAGCAGAGGCCGGCGACGGCCGGGCGGAGCGCCGGGCGCGCGACGCCGATGCCGCGACACGCGTTCATCGTGCGGAAGAAGCGCAGCAGCACGAGCCCCGGAGCGCCGAGGACGGCGACCAATCGATGGCGCGCGATCGTGCTGCCGGGTCGGTCGATGCGATGGAGGGCGCGCGCGTTGGCGCGCCCGATCAGGCGCTGGTGGCGGAGGAACGCCCGCGGCTCGCTGCGATGGGTATGGGCGACGACGATCGTCGGATCGTAGCGGATCCGATAGCCGGCGCGGCGGAACGTGTCGTGGAAGACCTGGTCCTCCTGCGGGAAATAGTCGAGCGGGAATCGCCCGACGGCCTCGAACGCGGCGCGACGGTAGGCGGCGTTGTTGATCGTGAGGTTCTCGACGTCGCGCGGCGCGCCCTCCGGAAAGAACTCGCGAAACTCGCCGATGTACCCCGCCCAGCTGACCGCCGTCTCGCCGTTGCCGTTGGCGACGCCGCCGCCCGCCGCGTCGTAGCCCGTGCGCAGCAGCGCCAGCAGGCGGCGCAACCAGTCCGGCGCCGCGACGCAGTCCGCGTCGATGAACGCGAGCAGGTCGGCGCGCGCGCGCGCGACGGCGAGGTTGCGGGCGCGTGGCGCGTCCGTGCGTTGCGACAGACGGATCAGCACCACGTCCGGAAATTCACGCGCGACGATGTCCGCGGTTTCGTCGGAGGAGCTGTCGACGACGATCGTCTCGAAGGGCTCATCGAGGTCCTGGCGCGCGAGCGAGCGCAGGCACGCGCGAATGCGCGTCGCCTCCATGTAGGCGGGAATGATGACGGAGCATACGGGCGCCGGCGCGCGCCCCTCGCCATCGCTGCGTCCCGTCACAGCAGCCCTTCCGCGCGATACCACGCGACCGTGCGCGCGAGCCCGGTCGCGAGATCGACGGCGGGGACGAAGCCGAGCTCGCGCGCCGCGCGCTCGCCGCGATAGGCGCGGCTCTGCGTCATGAAGGTGACGCGGCTGCGCGTGAGCGGCAGCTGCGCCGGCGAGACGCCGGGCACGGCTTCGAGCACGCGCGCGACGCCCCAGGCGGCGGCGCGCGGGATGCGCGTTCGCGGCACGCGGCGTCCGAGCGCGGCGCCGATCGCCGCCGCCAGGTCGCGGATCGCGACCGGCGTCGGGCCGACGAGATGGTACACGCGCGGCGCCGCTGGCACGTGCGTCGCGCACCGCACGAGACCTTCGCTCACGTCGTCGATGTACACCGGATGCAGGAAATTCTCCCCCGAGCCGACGACCCGATACCACCCGCGCGCGATCGCGCGAAACCAACCGAGCAGGTGGAGGTCGCCCGGGCCGTAGACGAGCGCCGGGCGCGCGACGGCGAGCGCAAGGCCGGATTCCGCCGCGCGCGCGAGGGCGAGGCGCTCGCCGGCGGCTTTCGTGTGCTCGTAGACGTTGCTCGGCGCGAGCGGCGCGTCCTCGTCGGCGGGCCCGGCGCCGGTCGGGCCGAGGACGCCCGTGGTGCTGCAGTGGACGACCGTGCAGCGCACCCGCGTACACGCGTCGAGGACGTGGCGCGTGCCGTCGACGTGCAACGCCTCGTACACGGCGTCCGGGATGCCGGGCACGAGCAGCTGCCCGGCGAGATGGAAGACGCACGTCGCGTCGGCGACCGCACGCTCGACCGCGTCGCCGTCGAGAACGTCCGCGGCGACGACGTCGGCATCGCGGGCGCGCAGCGCCGCGATCCGCGCGTCGCCGCGTGCCAGCGTCGCCGGACGCACGAGCGCACGGACGGCAGCGCCGCGCGACCGCAGCAACGCGACGAGCGCCTGGCCGAGGAATCCGCTCGCGCCCGTGACGACGACGCGCGCGAGCACGCCCGCGGCTCGGTCAGCGCGCCATTCGGCGGCGCCGCCGGCACTCACCGCCGCCGCGCGGAGGCGACGAGCCGTGCCGTCGCTCTCTCGGGACGCGTCGCGGTGGCGGCAAGGGCGACCGTGCCAGGGGCGACCGCGCCTGCGTCGACGGACGGCAGACCGCGGAACGCGACGACGCGCGCCGCGCTCAGGACGCTCTCGCCCCCGATCGCGCGCTCGACGTCACGGGCGAAGATGCGCGCACATTCGCTCGCGGGCACGTTGCCTGCGGGGCGCACGACGAACACCAGCCGGCACTGGTCGTCGTTCCACCACAGCATCGTGCGCGTCTCGCGCGCGAGACCGCGAACGCGGTGGCGCGCCGCCGTCGACCACGTCGCGTTCGGGCGGCACTCGAGCACGAGCGCCGCCAGCGGGCGGTGCACCGGCTGCACCTGTTTCGTCGAGCGTACCATCGGCCAGATGAAGCTCTTCCTGCCGCCGCTGGCATCGCGCTTTCCGAGGAGGCGGCCGTAGCACTCGAACGCCGCGAGCACTGGGATCCACGGCGCAAGCCGCGGCTCGCTCCCGAGCAGCTCCCACGCGAGCGGCAGGACGCGCGTCAGGCTGAGCGACGCCGCCGCGTAGCCTTGCTCGCGTGCGAGCGCGAGATGGCCGGCGTAGATACGGCGGCGCTGCAAGAGAAAGTCGTGCAAGGTCTGCGGGCCGCGATTGAAGACGAGCGCCGCGGGCGCGTAGACCAGGCGATAGCCCCGCGCGTGGATCTCGGCCTCGAGCGCCACCTCGTCGGTCACTGCATCGGGAGGAATGCCCGCGATCACGTTCCGGAAGGCGACCATCTCGCCGAGCTTCGGCCGGCGCAGCGCCATCAGATGGTGGAGTCGCCACAGCATGTGGCTCATCCGGCCGAGCACGGTGTCGGGCGTATCGACCGGGACGACTTGCGCGCCCGTCATGCCGACGGCCGGGTCACACAACGGCGCGACGAGCGACGAGATCGCGACCCGATCGGGGAGCGTGTCGGCGCCGGAGAGCACGATCACCTCGCCCTTCGCTTGTTTGATGAGGCGGTTCACCGCCGCCGCCTTGCCGGTCCGCTCCGGCTCGACGTCGACGGTCACGCGCGGGTCACCGGCGGCGACGTGACGCGCGAGCTCGACCGTGCGATCGATGCAGCCGCTCGCGATGACGATGATCTCGTCGATCGTACAGCCGTCGAGCTCTTGATCGAGGAGCGCGCACAACGCCGGGACGACGTTGCGTTCCTCGTTGTGCGCCATCATGCCGATCGTGCAGCGGATCACGACGCCCTCACGTGACGCGCGCGCGTCTTCGCCTTGAGGAAGTTGCGCGCGACGCGCAGCAGACTCGGTGGATCGCAGAGCATCGAGCTGTACGCGGCGTTGGCGAGCGGGCAATGGCACTCGCCGCGCTTGATGCTCGCGCGCAGCTCGTCGGCACGCGTCGTCTCCCAGACCCGCCGGAAGTCGTAGCCGGTGTCGCGGAGATTGCCCATCGGCTCGGCGCGAATGCAGCAGGTCCAGACGTCGCCGTTCGGCGCGACGTGCGCCGACGCGATGCCGGCGTAGCACGGGAGCACCTGGCGCTGCTCGGCGAGCGTGCGGCGCGCGATGTCGTAGTAGTGGCGGCGGAAGGCCTGCGCGATGCCGGCGACGCCCTCGGCGGGCTCGGCGTCGGCGTCGGCCACGAGGCGATCGACGACGCGCTGGTACGCGTCCGCCTCCGGCGTGATGTCGAGGCCGATCGTGTCGAGCTCGACGCGTTCTTCCGCGAGCTCGGTGATGAAGGAGTCGGGCTTGAGCTCGCGGCGGACGTGCTCGTGGAGGGCCTCGAACTCGGCGATGTTGAGCCGCGACACCACCGTGTGAATGCCGATCGTCAAGTTCGGTGCCCGAAGCTCGCGCAGCCCAGCGTACGTCGCGCACAGCTTCGTGTAGTTGCCGCGGACGCCGCGCAGCTCGTCGTGGCGCGCGCCGATGCCGTCGAGGGAGAGATTGATGACGATCTGCGCGTCCGGCGCCTCGCGCGTGAGCCGCTCCGCGCCTTCGACGACGCGTGACGTGAGGATCGCGTTCGTCGGGATGTTGATGATGCCGGGACGGCACGCGCGGTACGCGGCGAGGATGATGTCGACGAGGTCGCGACGCAGAAACGGCTCGCCGCCGCTGAACGTGAGCCAGTACGGCGCGTGGCCGAGGCTGCGGAACGTGCGCTCGTACTCGTCGAGCGTGAAATCCGCGACGCGCTTCCGCCATACGTTGCAGGTCTGACAGGTCGAGTTGCAGCGATAGCTGACGCTGAACGTGAGGTTCGTCGGCAGCGGCCGCAGCCGCCCGGTACGGCGCGCGAGGTTGTAGAGCGGTGCGCGGAGGAGCGGCTTCAGCACGACTGGGCGCTCCTCACGCGCCGCTCTCGATCACGCCGTATGCCCGGCGCGACCAGATGCGGCGCGCGATGCGCACGCGCTCCTCGGCTGGGACGTGCGCGTACGCTTCGATGCCGAGCGCACGGAGGTCGCGGAACTCGATGCGGGTCGCGCCGGCGTCGACGCGGGTCTCGCCGGCGACGATCGGTACACCCGCGGCATTGTGGACGCGCAGCACCAGACGCAGCGGTCGGGATGCCGAACGCGGCAGCTCGCCGGTGAGCGCGGGAATTCCGTCGCGATCATTGCCGTCCTCGATGGTGAGCGCCTGCGGCAGCGCCGCAACGGCTGCTGTATGACGGGCGACGGCGGCGCGGAGGATGAGGGGCTGCATGGTTCATCCGCACGGGCGGGAATCATTCCAATCGTATACGGCGACCCGCATCAGTACCACGCCCAATGCGGATCGGCCGTGCGGCGGTGCGCGACGGCCGTCCGCCCCTCGCGGCGTACCCGCGACCGCGCTCGGCACGCGGCACGCGAACCCCAGGTTCAGGTGACGAGTGCGAGCGCGACGTATCCGAGCCAGGCGGCGAGGAGCGCGGCGCCGTTGATCGAGTTGATCGCGGTCCACGCCGTTCCCGTCACGCCGAACGTGCTCAGCGTCGTATCGGTTGCAGCGTAGTTCACCAATGGAATGGCGAGGAGTACGAGCAGCGCCGACGGCGCCGCCGAGCCGGCTGGCAGCGTATCGGCCGCCAGGGCGAGGCCGACGATCGGCGCGGCGAGAAAGAGGAGGTCGTATGATTGGTGGTGGATGCAAAGCAGGGTCGCGAGGCAGGTGATGGCGAGGCTCACGTGACGCGCAGCCGGCGTCGCGCGTCCGCGGAGTCGTACCAAGGCGAGCGCGCTGCCGCCGACGATCACCAGACTCGTCACGATCTTTGCGCCCAGGCTGATGTCGCTGCCCACGAATCGTCCGAAGAACGCCCACGCATCGATGCGAATCCAGCTCGACGCCGGCAGCACGATCGTGCTGGTGCTCCAGCCCGCAAAGTTCTGCCGCGCCGCCGCGAGTACGCCCGCGAGCGCGCCCGGCGTCATGGAGAGTGCGACGAGGCCGACGAGCGCGCCGATGCCGGCCGACGCGAGCCAGGGCCGTGTCCGCGCCCAGTGCAGCGCGACGTAGGCGCCGATCACGATCGGCAGCGTCGTCTGTCCGAGCAGCAAGTTCTGATGGCCGGGGCGGCTCGCGAGCAGCACGGTCGCGACCGCGAGCAACCGCGGCGCGTCCACGGGCACGTCGCTCAGCACGAGCGCAAGCCACCCGAGCACGAGCGTCAGCGCGATCGTCGTGAGAAAGTAGGCGAGCTCTGCGGCCCGATAGGGCAAGAGGCCGAACGGCAGGTGGACGAGGAACGTGATCGGGGAGTAGACGGGAAAGCCGTTCCCGATCGGATACGTCCGCTGTACGTTGTCGTAGTCGTAGGGGTCTTTGCCATCGAGGAACGCGCGTTCCGGATAGTAGACGGCGTCGCGGAAATCGGAGAGCGCCCAATCGGTGCCGTTCGGAGCGCCCGGAACGTTCAGCTTGCTGAGGGCGCGCGCCGAGAGCACGGCGACGACGGCGAGAAAGGCGATCAGCGCGAGGGCGAGGCGTCGGCGGTCGCGTGCCGCCGCCACCGGCACGGTGCCCGCAGCCGAGGCGATCGGCGCCGCGTTCCTATCGTGGGTCGTGAGAGAGCCCGCCATGCGCGCGCATCACCCTCGGAGCGCGGCGCCATGCAAGCCGAATCGAGCGCATATCACAAGCTGCAAACGACTTCCTACGGGCGCGCGTTTGCGACTGCCGCATTGTGGCGCAACACGCGACCGCGGACCGCGCGGGCGCTACGGCGTCGTCGCTGCCGATCGCGGTCCGCGACTCGCGGCGAGCGCGTCGAGCACCTCGAGGACGCGCGTGGTGTCGTCGTAACGCAACGTCTGCCAGCCGAGCGCGCGCGCCGCCTTCAAGTTCACGCCGAGGTCGTCGAGGAAGAAGATCGCCTCGTGCGGCAGGTCGAGGCGGGCACGGGTGAGCTCGTAGATCGCCGGCTCGGGCTTGCGGATGCCGACCTCGGACGAGTCGATCACGACGTCGAAGAGCGCCGCCAGATCGAGGATGCTGCGCCAGCCGTCGCGCCACTCGGGGATGTTGTTCGTGAGGAGCGCCGTCGGCATGACGGCGTGCACGCGCGCCGCGGCAGCGACGACGTCGTGACGCAGGCGCTCGGCGGCGTCGTCGGTCATGTTCCCCATGAAGTTCCGTGCGTCCAAAGCCGATACCTCGCCGCCGGCGCTGGCGACGAGCTCGCGCAGCCGAGCGACGAAGTGCTCGAACGGCACCTCACCGCGCTCGCATGCGGACCAGACACCCGCCTCGTGGAACAGCTCGCCGCGAATCGCGTCCCACGCCTCGGCGGCGAGACCGTGGCGTGCCCCGAAGCCGCGCACGGATTCGACGCCGCCGGCGAGGAACACGCCGCCGAGATCGAACACCGCCGCCTCGACCCGGTGCGGCTCGATGCCGTGCACCCGCACCGTCACGACGCGCCGAGCGAGCGGATGAAGCGCCGGAGGTAGATGGCGAGACCGACTGCAGCGGTCGTGCCGGCCGCGCTCCACGCGAGCGCCTGCGTCTCGCCCGATCGCGAGTACTCGGCGAGCTCCCAGAGCGCGTACACCAAGAAGAACCCGATCGCGGTCGCGATCAGGATCTTATGGGCGGTGGTCACCGACACGCTCCGTTCCTAGCGTCGTCGCTCTGCGGTGTCTACGTTCACCGTCGGCGATCGAAAGAGCGTCGGCGGCGGCGGCGGGCGAGAACGGGGTCCGCGGGGCCGGGCACGCGCGCACTTCGGCGGCGCACCCGCGACCCGAGTTGCGCGCCTGATGGCGCCGCCGCGCCTGCAGCCGACCGGAGTACGCTTAGCCATAAGAAACGTCCCCGCGGACCCCGTTCTCGCCCGCCGCCGCCGGCGACGGTGCGCGTTTCGTCGCCGGCGGCGTGCGTCGACGGCGCCGGGACGTAGAATTTGCAAAGCTCACCACGACGTGCGCGCGTACGTCGACGTTCGCATGCGCCCGCTGACGTAGGCGCGTGCGGCGGCGATCGCGCGCGCGTGCCGGCCCGGCGCACGTCGTTCGCGTGCTCCCACCGCGCCGACGAGGCCCTCGCTTGCCGCGGCGCTGGGCGTGGCGTATTGCGACGCCGAGCGCCGGACGCGCTCCCGCCCGCCGTCGAGGAGGACCACCATGGCGACGTACGAAGTCTTCGCGATCGATCGACACGAGCACGTCGGTACCCTCTGGCTCGCGAACCCGGAGCGGCGGAACGCGATGGGACCGGCGTTCTGGGACGAGCTGCCGCGCGCGATCGCCGAGATCGACGCCGACGACGCCGTCCGTGCCGTCGTGCTGGCGGCGCGCGGGCCGCACTTCACCGTCGGTCTCGACTTGAAGTCGATGGGCGGCGGCATCGCCGAAGGCGGGGCCGGCGGCGTCGCCGGCCGGCGACGGCTCCTCGACATGATCGCGCGGCTGCAAGGATCGGTCACTGCCGTCGCGCGCTGTTCGAAGCCGGTCATCGCCGCGGTGCACGGGTACTGCATCGGCGGCGGCATCGACCTCATCACCGCCTGCGACGTCCGTATCGCGGCCGCCGACGCGATCTTCAGCATCCGCGAGACGCGGATGGCGATGGTGGCCGACGTCGGCACGCTGCAGCGGTTGCCGCAGATCGTCGCCAAGGGCCACGTCGCGGAGCTCGCCTTCACCGGTGACGACTTCGACGCCGAGCGCGCCCGTGCGATCGGCCTCGTGAACAGCGTCCACGCCGACCAGAACGCGGTCGTCGACGCGGCGCACGCCATGGCGGCGCGCGTGGCCGCCAACTCGCCGCTCGCCGTCACCGGCACGAAGAAGGTGCTGGCGTACTGCGAGGGCAAGAGCGTCGAGGACGGTCTCGAGTACGTCGCCGCATGGAACGCGGCATTCGTCGCCAGCGAGGATCTCGGCGAGGCGATCAGCGCGTTTTTCGAGAAACGGACACCACGCTTCCGCGGCCGGTGATCCTGGGTCAATTTGCTTCGCGATACTTCGTTGCTCGGGCGCTCCGCTGCTCGGCGTAGCGCTGCTACGCCTGCGCTGCTCGCTTCCCTCGCGCCTCGTCTCGCTCGCAACTTGACCCAGGCTCACGCGCGCTGCCCGCAAGCCGAGGACAAGAGGGTTGGCGTCGGAGGGGCGATAGCGACGCTCGCAGCGGACGCAGTCTCACGACGGCGATTGCGGCTTTTGCTGCGGGCGGGCCTTGTGGCAGACTCGCTCGCGCCGCGTAACGCACTCGCCTTCGGAGGAGGAAAGCCATGGACATCGAGCAGCAACTGTCGCGTGAGTTCCTGCGGGTCGTCGAGGAGGCGGCGATCGCCGCGTCGCGCACGATGGGACAGGGCGACCGGAAGTACGCCGATCAGTGCGCGGTCGAGGCGATGCGGCACACGATGGACACGCTACCGATGCGCGGCACCGTCGTGATCGGCGAGGGCGAGCGCGACGAGGCGCCGATGCTCTTCATCGGCGAGAAGGTGGGACGCGGGCACGCCGAGGATCCCGAGGTCGACATCGCGGTCGATCCGCTCGAGGGCACGAATCTCTGCGCCACCGGCGAGCCGAACGCGATCGCGGTGCTCGCCGCCGCCAACAAGGGCGGGCTCCTGCACGCGCCCGATTGCTACATGGAGAAGATCATCGTCGGCCCGGCGGCGAAAGGCGCGGTCCACCTCGACGCGACACCGAAGGAGAACCTGACCGCGATCGCGAAGCGGCTCGGTCGCGGCGTCAAGGATCTCGTCGTGATCGTCCTCGATCGCCCGCGCCACGAGAAGCTGATCGAGGACATCCGCAGCGCCGGCGCGCGCATCCGTCTCATCTCCGACGGCGACCTGTCGGCGGGCATTGCGGCCGCCGTCCGGCGCACGAACGTCCACGCCGTCATGGGGATCGGCGGCGCCCCCGAGGGCGTCCTCGCCGCGGCCGCGATCCGCTGTCTGAACGGCGGCATGCAAGGCCGTCTCGTGCCGACGAAGGACGGCCAAGAGGAGCGCATGCGAGCGATGGGGATCACGGATCCGAAGCGCATCTTCACCGAGCGCGACCTCGCCCCCGGCCCCGAGATCATGTTCGCAGCCTGCGGCGTAACCGACGGCAGCTTCATGCGTGGCGTCCGCTTCTTCGGCCACGGCTGCCGCACGAGCGCGCTCATCATGTCGCTCCGCGACCACATGATCCGCTTCGTCGACACCGTTCGCCTCGACGGCACACCCGACGTCGTCGTCGAGTTCTGACTCCGGTCGCTGGTTCCCGCGGCTGCAATCCGCAGGTGAGCCGACGCCGGCTCACCTGCTCACTATACGAGCGGCGTATGCTCGACCGATTGCATTCGAATAGGTCATCCGATGCGCCAAAATGATACGTGTCTGGCGAGGTGACCGGCGGCGATTTTCATTGACGTCGTCTCTCGGTTGACGGAAGCCTGCGGTCGATGGAGCCCGTCTACGCGGGCGGGACGGACCGCGACACGGAATCGCGAACGCGGCGCCGCTGCAGGCGGCGAAAGGAGACGGCACGGTGAGGGAGAAGACTCGGCATCGGGGTGCAGCCCATCGCCGGCCCGGCGCCACTCTGGCAGCGCTCATTTGCATCGCGATGCTGCTGATGGTCCTCGCACCGTCCGCGGCGTGGGCGGCGCCATTGACGCGCGACACCATACCCGAGCCGCTGCGTCCTTGGGCGGACTGGGTGCTCCACGGTCAGGAGGAGGCGCGCTGCCCATTTTTCCACGATACCAGCGATCGCCGCGCGTGCGCCTGGCCCTCGGCGCTCGCGCTCGAGTTGGCGGATCGCGGCGGCCGCTTTGTGCAGCAGTGGGCGATCTACGACGAATCCTGGGTGCCGCTGCCGGGCGATCTCACCACGTGGCCGGAGGACGTACGGGTCGACGGCGAGCCGGTAGTGATGGTCGAGCAGCGGAGCGCGCCGAGCGTACAGCTCGAGCCCGGGACCCACCGCGTCGAGGGCACGCTGCGCTGGGACGCGTTGCCATCACTACTGCAGGTCCCGGCCGAGACGGGCTTGCTGCAACTGAATGTGCGCGGTACGCGGCTCGCCTTTCCGAACCGCGATGCGCAAGGGCGGCTCTGGCTCGCGAAGCGCGACACGGAAGAGCAGCAGGAGAGTCGGCTCGACGTCGAAGTGAGCCGCCGCGTCACCGACGACGTTCCGCTGCAGCTGACGACAAAGGTCGCCCTCAAGGTGTCCGGCAAGGATCGCGAGGTGCTCCTCGGGTTCGCACTGCCTTCCGGCTTCGTTCCCATGTCTCTCACCGCGCCGATTCCGGCTCGCGTCGAACCCGATCGGCGGTTGCGCGTGCAGGTTCGTCCGGGAACGTGGCAGATCGAGAT
>WNFR01001296.1_pt1 | contig 29092 bp, 22 predicted proteins | sample 5400221 | NCBI WGS metagenome assembly WNFR01 (sample SAMN13153357, study PRJNA577476) | soil metagenome | isolation source: 40 cm soil under Madrone tree | place: USA:California | collected 2016-06-14
CGCTTAGGTTTCACAACCCCGAATTGAACGAGATTCTGGAGTTCCTTCGGCTGAACCTCCAGCACAGCACTTGCCTGTTTTAGTTTTAGCCTTTGCGGCGCCATAGGAACTCCAATTAGCGTCTAAATGTTAGACTGTTGTACGGGGTGTGTCAAGAACTGCCCAATCACCTGCACCCATGCCGCTGTGCGAAAGCCGCTGTGGATCCCAGGAAGAGCACGACTGCCGCCGCCATAACGTGGAATTTCATTTCACTCTCCTAAGTGTGCAGATTTGGCGCGCCGACACCCGGGCCGCTGCTTGTATATACGCAGTTGGGACCCATTTCATTTCAGCCAAAGATAAGAATCGGAGAGAAGTGATTAAGGAAGCGTAAGAGGGTTTACGGCGGTGGACGGCCTGAGTTCCTCAGACGAATTCGCCTGAGCTGTTTCTTTGCGTCGGATCGGTTCTTTAAGAAATTTTTGCCAAAACGGTAGCGCTAATCGAAATTTTGTCCTAAATTAGGCCAAACGGTGGACACATTCGCGCCAAAGCAGCGAAGCGAAATAATGCGCCGGGTCCGTTCTCAAGGCACACGGCCGGAGATGATTATTCGCAATCTTCTCAAAAGAGTGGGAATTCGCTATCGCAGCTGTTCCGGAAACCTACGAGTAAAACCAGACTGGGTAGTCCACGCGCAACGGAAGGCCATTCTCGTGCAAGTAGCTTCGCGGCACGGTCGCGTGAGTGAAGCCGGCGTTTGATACATGGAGCTGAACTCGCAGCGAATCGCTACACGCGAAAAGTTAATATTGGTTGGCCTTTATCTCGCGAAATACGACAGCCTTGGTTTGAAGCGTCTTGGCTTCGATAACTTCACAGAGGCGTTCAATGTCATCGGGTATGCGATGGCATCAAAGCCTGCATCCATAAAGAACTACCGAGATGAGTTCGATCCGTTGTTTCCAAATCGCCGCAAAGGCTGGCATAAGCGTAAAACCCGTAGCTACTGCAGGGACGTGTTTGAGGAATACAGGACCCTAGACCTCGAATCTTTCACTGGCTTGATCAAGTCGTTCGTTGGGTACGACGAAAACTTTTGGAGTGAGCTTGCACCCAAAGAGAAGCCGAGCGCGCAATCGAATTTCGCGCAACGGCTAATCACTGGATTGGCGGCGGAGCGGTATTTTGAGTCAGTTCGACCAAGCCTCCCTGAATTCAAAGGCTATGCCGTGCATAACACGACGAATCTCGGCTGCGGGTATGACTTCCGCCTAGAGATCGAGCGGAGCAAGGACTTTCTAGCGGTTGAAGTTAAGGGGCTGCAGGATGTTACGGGAAATCTGTCGCTGACCCCTAAGGAGCACGAGCTCGCTGCAGAATTGGGGGATCGTTTCTTTCTTTTCGTTGTAAAGAACTTCCGGGAATCACCCTTTCATGAAATCTTTCGAAACCCGCTGTCGAGCAAGCTAAGATTCACGAAGAAGGAGAGGGTGATAGTCCAGGTTTCATGGCTGGCGAGTGTGTAACGCTATGTTCTGTTGGAAGCAAGAGTGAGAACGATGACAAATAGAAGACGGCGGGACAAGGCACAGTGGCGTGACCTTGTGATTGAAGCTCGGGCGGGACTGATTCCGGAATGCGACGATGTCGAGGACGAGATACGTGCACGTATGAAGCGCACAGCCCGTGTCGTCCGCATTTTGAAGGGGCACGCAAGACTGCCGACGTGTGGTTCGGAAGATCAAGCGATCGCAGATCTTATTGCTGACCTGCGGCACTATTGTCACTGCCAGGGCCTATCATTTCACAAGCTTGATCGGGCGGGATATGGGCTCTATTTGGAGGAGAAAGCGGGCCGCGGTGATGTCCGCTTCAATACTCGTTCGCGACAGTCGAGGACAGGCCCTCCGCCTAGGTAGATCCGTGACAACAGCACCAGTATCGAGCTGTATGTCGGGGCCGTTCGGGGGTCGGGATGAGCTGAAGTCGGACCCAAAAGGCTTCAGAGAGCTTTCTTCAGGGGCTGAAGCCCATTGAGCGTGCGCGACGTTACGTGGGAGCTAGAAGCTCCCACCTCCTAAAGAAAAAGTGAAGAGGTGGGCCAGGGCTGAGGCCAAGATTGCGGTAGGCGCTTGACGCGCCGCCTCGAAATGCGGCGCTCCCCCGGCCCTTCGAGGCTCAGGATGAACTGAAGTTCGGGGGCTTCCACCGTAAGAGGTGTGCCGCACCTCCGGCGCTCCGAATTTGTCCTGGCGCTATTTCCCAGCGCTTGCGCGCTGGGCTAACGTGTGTCGCACCTCTGGCGCTCGGGATAAGATTTTCTCGGTGCGGGTGCGGGAACAGGGTAGGATTTCTGAGCATGAGCAGGCTTCTGGAAGTTCGCGAACTGAGGAAGAGCTATTCTTGCGCTGCGGGTCCGCTTTCGGGGAATGGCCCCTGCGCATTCGCGCCAGCGTAGTCTCGCCAACAACAGCAAACGTCTCCCCGCCTTCGACGGAGAAACTCACCCCGTCCACCGTCGTAGAGCGGCTCTGCGCGTGACTGCTGCCGCCATAACGTGGAATTTCATTTCACTCTCCTAAGTGTGCAGATTTGGCGCGCCGACACCCCGGCCGCTGCTTGTATATACGCAGTTGGGACCCATTTCATTTCAGGCGCAAAGACTGCATCGCCGCCGTCTCCGAGCTGCGCCCCGCCTCCGCAAATCACGCTGCCCGCTGCGTCCTGGTCTGAGCGCGCGCGAGCAGAGCACTGCCGCAGCGTTGAGGGCGCTCTACTAGGTGTCGTTTTCGCCACTACCGAGCTCCGGAATAACCCCCCCGGAATAACCCCCTCGAAATTTCGGAAATGTCATACTGTGCCTAACCCCCTCCGGCTCACGGATTCCCCCTTCTGCCATGAGCCCATGGAGCAACCATGGGTACCCGCACGAATCCACCGACGCGTTCATCTTCAACCGTGCTTACTCGAGCAGAGGACTGGCTCGTCGGCGGCGGCGAAATGGGCAAACTTATCCGGGCGATGGACTGGTCCAAGACTCCCCTGGGCAGCATAGAGTCCTGGCCCCAGAGCCTGCGCACTACCGTCAGCCTCTGCCTCGCCTCCAACTTTCCTATTTCTCTGGCTTGGGGACCCAGGCACGTCCAAATCTACAATGACGGCTATTGGCCGATCTGTGGCGGGAAGCATCCGGACTCCATGGGTCGAGACTTCAGCGAGTGCTGGGCCTCGGCCTGGCCCGCAATCGGTGAAGCTTTTGAGCGCGCGCTCGCCGGCGTAACGTCCTTTCTTGAGAATCAGCGGATGTTCCTCGACCGCAACGGCTACCTTGAGGAAACCTTCTTCACCTTCTCTTTCAGCCCAATTCGCGACGAAACCGGCGGCGTCGGCGGCCTATTCCACCCTGTAACCGAGACCACCAGCAGGATGCTGAGCGAGCGGCGCACAAAGGGCTTGCGCGACCTCGCCGCGCGTTCCGGAAAAGCGCAATCCATCGAGGAAGCGTGCGGACTCGCAGCACAAACTCTTGGCGAGTATGAACTCGACATTCCCTTCGTTCTGCTCTATCTCTTCGACGCGCTTCGAAAGGAAGCTCGGCTAATCGCAAGCGCCGGATTGCAAGGCGGCACCCACGCCAGCCCCGTATTGGTCAATCTCCACGCACCCCAACAACGAGGCTGGCCCCTGATCGAAGCGACCCAGTCTGGCGAGGCGCGTCATGTAAGCGACTTGCTGACGCGCTTCGGCCCTCTTTCGTGTGGCCCCTACCCAGAGCCGGTCAAGGAGGCCATGGCCTTTCCCATCATTCCGCCGGGAGAGCGCCAAGCCATCGGCGTCCTTGTAGCCGGTGTCAGCTCCCGCTTGCCGTTGAATGAAAGCTATCGCGCGTTCTACGACCTGCTTGCGGCAGGTGTGACCGCCGCTGTCGCCAGCGCGCGAGCGTATGAAGAGGAGCGCAAGCGCGCCGAAGCCCTGGCGGAAATTGACCGCGCAAAGACTGCATTCTTCTCCAACGTGAGCCACGAGTTCCGAACCCCGCTCACCTTGATGCTCGGTCCACTGGAGGAAGAACTGGCCGAGCAAACCAGTCCTCTTCCGCCAGCGCGCCGCGAACGGCTGGAGGCCGCGCACCGCAACAGCCTGCGCCTCTTGAAACTGGTCAATTCGCTTCTCGATTTCTCACGCATTGAGGCAGGCCGTATTCAGGCCGCATACGAACCGACCGATCTGGCGACCCTTACGGCGGAACTGGCGAGCGTTTTTCGATCAGCGATCGAGAAAGCGGGCCTGACCTTCGCCATCAATTGCCCCGCTTTGCCCGAACCCATTTATGTCGATCGAGAGATGTGGGAAAAAATTGTCCTGAATCTGATTTCCAACGCCTTCAAGCACACTTTTGAGGGGGGCATCAGCGTTACGCTGCGCGCGTGCAACGATCACGTCGAGCTGGAAGTGGCGGACTCGGGCGTCGGTATTCCCGCGGAAGCGCTGCCACGCCTCTTCGAACGCTTCCACCGCGTGAAAGGCGCGAAATCGCGAACGCATGAGGGGACCGGTATCGGTTTGGCTTTGGTGCAGGAACTGGTTTCGCTTCACCATGGCACCGTACGGGTTGAAAGCGAGGAGAACAAGGGCAGCACATTCAAGGTCACGATTAAATCTGGCACCGCCCACCTCCCCGCGGACCGTGTGAGTGCGAAACGGGAATTGACCTCGACCGCGACGCGCTCCGCCGCGTACGTCGAGGAGGCGCTGCATTGGTTGCCCAAAAGCACCGCATCGCCCCAGGCCGGATACATATCAAACTCCGCTCCGGCAAAAACAGCGGATGAACCGCCGGCCGTCGGCTCCATGCGTTCCCGAATCCTTTGGGCTGATGATAATGCGGACATGCGCCAATACGTGTGCCGTCTGCTAGGCGACCGCTACGATGTGTTTCCCGTTCCCGACGGCTTACAGGCTCTGGCCGCTGCCCAGGCCGATCCTCCCGATCTCCTTTTGACCGACGTAATGATGCCTGGTATGGACGGCTTTGCCCTCCTGCGTGAACTCCGCAAGAACCCGCGCACCAGGACCGTCCCCGTCATTCTGTTATCCGCGCGCGCCGGCGAAGAGTCGGCCATCGAAGGCCTGGATGCGGGTGCGGACGACTATCTCGCCAAGCCTTTCTCAGCGCGCGAACTCCTGGCGCGTGTTCGCACTCACCTGGAGCTCGCTCGCGTCCGGCGAGAATGGGCCAGGGAACTCGAAAACGCGAACAGAGAGCTGCAGGCCAGCAACAAGGAACTGGAAGCGTTTTCGTATTCCGTCTCGCACGATCTGCGCGGGCCGCTCGCCATAATTCAGGGCTTCGCCGAGCTCTTGCTGGAAAAATATGCTCCCGGAATTGCCGAGCAGCCGCGGAAACATCTCCACCGCATCGACGACGCCGTCACCCGAATGTCGTCCTTGATCGACGATCTTCTGAAACTGTCCAAGGTGAACCGTCTCGAGCTCCGTTTGTGCGACGTGGACCTGGGCCCGCTCGTCGAGGAAGTGCTGTGCGAATTGGAGAGCCAGACCGCCAACCGGAAAATCGAATGGCACATTGAGAGCTTGCCGGTCGTCCGCTGCGACCGCGGTTTGATGAAGCAAGTGTTTGCCAATCTCATTTCCAACGCCGTCAAGTACACTCGCCCGCGCGATCCCGCCGTTATCGAGGTCGGCCAAGTCCTCGTCGATGGCGAAAGGGTCTTTCTGGTGCGCGACAACGGCGTGGGTTTCGATATGCAAGCTGCCGGTAAGCTATTCACTGCCTTCCAGCGCTTCCATCGCGATGAAGATTTCGAGGGGACCGGAATCGGTCTCGCCACCGTGCAGCGCATCATCTACCGCCACGGTGGCCGCATCTGGGCGGAGTCCGAAGTCAGCAAAGGCACCACGTTCCGTTTCACCCTCGAAAACACCTAATGAACCCGGGCTTGAAGCCCAATTTGAGGCGAGGTCGTTACGTGGGAGCTAGAAGCTCCCACCTCCTAAAGAAAAAGCGAAGTTGCGGGCCAGGGTTGAAGCCAAGATTGCGGCGGGCGTTAGAGGCGGCAGCCTTGAAATGCGGCGCTCCCCCGACTGAAGTTCGGGGGTTTCCACCGTGAAGAGATGTGCCGCACCTCCAGCGCTCGGAATTTCTCTTGGTGCTATTTCCCAGCGCTTGCGCACTGGGCTAACGTATGTCGCATCCCGTAGAAGCATTCGGGACGCAGAGGGCGCGCCTCTGGCGCTCGGGATGACAGAAAAAGCAGAAGTAGAGGGTCATTGTTGGTCAGTTGGGTCCCAGTGACCTTTGTGAGGCTGCTATGTTGCCACGGTCCCTCCACTACGCAACCCGACGCACTAAAACTGTGCGCAGGAAAAAGCCGGGTCGCTCCGGTCGGGATGACAAACAAAAGGCGCGAAAAAATTAAGGTCGAAGATTTTCGCGGAGCGGGCGCGGGAACAGGGTAGGATTTCTGGGCATGAGCAATCTTCTGAAAGCTCGCGAACTGGAGACTACGCTGGCGCGGATGCGCAGGGCAGGGCGAACTTGACTCTTATTTTCAGGAAGGGAGGTAGGTGACACGCACTGGAATCGTTGCTGTTGTCATCGTTTTGTTGCTGGTTGGTCTCTTCGTCCATTACGGAACTGGGCCCAACGGATCGGGGCCCGGTGGTGTTAGCCCAATTTCGCATGAGCGGGTAGGCGCCCCTTCCGTTCATCGGCGTGCCGGACCTGCGGATGCCTACCCAAATCGCGACCTGACGCCGGGCGCTATCGACCCCACTGTGACCCAAGACAATATCCGGTCCACGATCTGTGTTTCGGGTTACACGAAGACGGTGCGCCCGCCTGAGCAGAGGACGCATCGTCTGAAGCTCCAGATCATGGCAGCTTATGGTCGCAGCGGCCAACTGAGAGACTACGAACTCGACCACTTCATTCCATTGGAACTTGGCGGATGCCCGGACTGTCGAAGCAATCTTTGGGCGGAGCCATACGATGCAAGCCTCGGGGCCAAACAGAAAGATCGCGTCGAAAATTACCTGCACCGGCAGGTATGCTCTGGCGAAATCACGTTGAAGGACGCACAAGACGCCATCAGAAACGACTGGGTCCGAGTCTACGAGCAGATTAACTGAATTGCGCTGCAGCTCGGCGCGGGCACGAGTTGCACTGGCGGGGCGGGTGGCGCATCCTTGTGTCTTTCAAGGGTGCGGCAGTTGCATTTGCCTTGTTTCATTCCCATTGTGGGAATTCGCTGTGCCTCATCCCCGCAAACCATTCAATCCACAATCTTTATTTCACACTTGACAAAGAGTAACGGATGCGGTAATATATCTCCAAGGTTCTGCTGACCGTGTCCCCGTCTCTCGTCCCTTCCTTCTTCCGCAACCCCATGTGTCTCCGCGCGCCCCACTTGCCCCGCTCTGTGTTCTCTGTGCCTCCGTGGCAAACCACGTATTTTCATCAACTTACCGCCTCTTCGCTTCTCTTTGCTCTCTTTTTCGTGCCCGCTTCCTTTGTTTTCACCAGGTTGCAGCCTCTTTCGCCAAAATGCCAGGGGTGGGGGGGATCTCTGCGCTTTATCTCGCCACTCGTCACTCGCCACTCGCCACTTCCGGAGTGTGGGCTCCGCGTTTCGCTCGCCACTCGCCACTCGTCACTCGCCACTTTCTTCCATCTACCTTTAGAATCAACACTTGCAAAAGTGTATCAAAACAAACGACTTTAACTCCCTTTAGAATCAACACTTGTGAAAAAACCAGGGGAGGGAGGGGGTGGTATAGAGTAGGATTTCTGGGCATGAGCAGGCTTCTGGACGTTCGCGAACTGAGGACGCTATCCCGTTCTACGGGTGAATTGACTTTCGTGGAGGAGTGACCGGAAAAAGGGCCAGGTAATCAGCAGATTTTCAAGGAGAATAAATTGCGACGATCGCTGAAGACTTCGATCATGATGATGCTGGTTTTGTGCTCGTTGACGGCGAAGGCCCAGGAGAAGCTTCCGCTGAAGTTGGTCGCAACAACGCCGATGCCTGGCTTCATCGGTGACTTCGATCATTTCGGGTTAGACCTCAAGGGCAATCGTCTATTCCTCGCGGCCGAGGAGCACAAAACGGTCGAGGTCTTCGACCTCCAGACGGGGAAGCGGATTCACAGTATTGAGGGCTTCGGGCAACCACTAATGATGGTGTATCTGGCGGAGTCCAATCAATTGGTGGTCACGGACGGTGGCGATAGTGCGGTGCAACTGGTGGATTGCAATGACTACAAGATTGTGAAGACCATTAAATTGGGTAAGGGTGTAGATCACGGTGTGCTCAATCCCGTGAACAAGCGCTATTACGTGGAGAGCGGTGGGGGTTCCGGGGCGACGTCACATGTTCTGAGCATAATCGATACGAAAAACTTCAAACACGTGGGAGACGTCGCGGGACTGCCCGGAAGTTCCAGTGAGGGGATGGTCATCGACCGCGCAGGCAAAACGCTGTACGTAAATCTGACGGGCACAGACGAGGTTGGAGTGGTTGACTTGAACACTGGCCAATTCATTGCGAAGTGGGCTTTGCCGGACGCGCACGAAGCCCATGCGATAGTGCTTGACGAACCGAACCGCAGGCTTTTTGTCGCCACGCGCCGCCCGGCACAGTTCATCGTCTTTAATATCGATACAGGTAAAGTCGTGACTTCTCTCCCGTGCGTCGGGGTCAATAGTGACATGTCGTTCGATGTGGAACGTAAACGAATCTACGTGACAGGAAGCGAAAGGGCGTCTGTTTTTGAGCAGCGCGATGCGGACCGTTACGAGCACGTCGCCGAAGTGCCGACGGCTTACCGTGCCAAATCGTCAATTTTTGTGCCCGAATTGAAACGGCTCTATGTCGCCGTTTCAGGTAAGGGCAAGCCGGATGCAAAATTGGAGTTGCAAATTTACGAAGTTCAATGAACGGAGCAAGTTTCATTGGGCGTTGGATTTCTGACCATGAGCAGCCTTCTGGAAGCTCGCGAACTGAGGAAGAGCTACTCCCGCGCTACGGGTCTGCTTTCCGTGAATGGCCACGGCCCGCGCTTTACGGCGGTGGACGGGGTGAGTTTTTCCGTCGAATGCGGAGAAACGTTTGCTGTCGTTGGCGAGAGCGGTTGCGGCAAGACGACGCTGGCGCGCATGCTGCTGCGGCTCATCGAGCCGGATGCGGGCGAAATCCAGTTCGACGGACAAAATTTGCTGGCGCTGGGCGGCGAAGAGTTGCGGCGGCAGCGCCGGCAGATGCAGATGATTTTTCAGGATCCGTTTGCTTCGCTGAATCCGCGGATGCGCGTGGGCGAAATCGTGGGCGAACCGCTGGCGATACACGAGCCGCAGCTCTCGAGAACGGAGCGGCGGGAACGCGCGGCCGCTACGCTCAAGCGCGTCGGGCTCAATGAAGATGCGCTGGCCCGCTATCCTCACGAATTCTCCGGGGGGCAGCGGCAGCGCATCGGCATCGCTCGCGCGCTGATTCTGCGGCCCAAGCTGATCGTTGCGGACGAGCCGGTCTCCGCGCTGGACGTTTCGGTTGGCGCGCAGGTGCTGCTTTTGCTGCAAGAGCTGCAGCAGGAGTTTGGGCTGACGTACATATTTATCTCGCACAGCTTGCCGGTTGTGGCGCAGGTGGCGACGCGCGTAGCGGTGATGCGCGCAGGGAAGTTCGTGGAGACGGGCGCGGTAGAGCAGATCCTGCACCGTCCGGCGCATCCGTATACGCGGGAGTTGCTGGCGGCGGTGCCGGAACTGCCTGGGAGTTGAGATTTGGAAGTTGCGTGGCTTTGCGAGACGCCTGGGTGATGTGACAGGCGTGAAAGCGGTGGCAAGCCACCGCACTCCAAAAAAGGCGGCGTCCGCTGCGCCGTTTACGTGGTGTGCCGCGTAGGGTGGGCTTGGGTTTTCTCCTGATACACTGACTGGGTGAGTTTTTCGTTTGAAGTAGAGAAGAAGGACGCGGGGACGTCCGCGCGGCGGGGCAAGCTCGGCACACCGCACGGTGTGATTGAGACGCCGGCGTTCATGCCCGTGGGCACGGCGGCCACTGTCAAAGGGCTGACGCAGGAAGCGCTCGAAGAACTGGGCGCTTCGATCATTCTCGCCAACACCTATCATTTATATCTGCGGCCGGGGCACGAGCTGATCCGCAAGCTCGGCGGCTTGCATCAATTTATGGCGTGGCCGGGCGCGATTCTTACCGATTCGGGCGGCTACCAAGTTTTCAGCCTGTCGGAGCTGCGCAAAGTGACAGACGAGGGCGTGCGATTTCGGTCGCACCTCGATGGCTCGGAGCATCTGCTCACACCGGAGAAAGCGGTGGAGGTGCAGCTCGCGCTGGGCTCGGACATCGCGATGGTGCTGGACGAATGCATTGAGACGCCGGCGCCGCGCGAGCTGGCGGAAGCGGCGGTCGCGCGCACGACGGAGTGGGCGCGACGGGCGCGGAACCACTTTCTGCAGTATGCCCGACAGAACGGGGAACTGGGGCAGGCGCAGTTTGGCATTGTGCAGGGGGCGACGTTCGCGGATCTGCGGCGTGCAAGCGCGCAGCAGCTGCTGGAGCTGGATTTTCCTGGGTACGCGGTGGGCGGGCTGGCGGTAGGGGAGCCGCATGCGCTGACCTGCGAAATGGCCGGCGAGGTAACTTTTCTGCTCCCTGCAGACCGTCCGCGATATCTAATGGGCGTGGGGCGGCCTGAGCAGTTAGCCGATTACGTGGCGCTGGGTATCGATATGATGGATTGCGTGCTGCCGACGCGCGCGGCGCGGCACGCGTGCCTGTATACCAGCGAAGGCCGGGTGCTGATCAAAAATGCGCGCTACGCGCAGGACCAGCGGCCGATCGATCCGCAATGTTCCTGCTCTGTTTGCCGGCGGTACACACGCGCGTATCTGAGGCATCTTTTCGCGGCGGGAGAAATTACGGCGGCGATTTTGGCCACCCATCATAATGTCCACTTTTACCTTGACATCATGCGGCAAATCCGCGAGGCTATCGGGTTTGGAAGCCTAGCGAAATTCTCATCTGCGATGCACGCGCGCTACGCGGAGGGTCCAGCCTGAGGGATAAAGCAGGCTGAGCCAAACTTGGGTAAACCAGCTCGGGTCAAGACGAGGCTGTGCCGAGTCCGAAAGGCGCGCGAGCCGTCCGCACGGCACCACCAGAAGAGAGCGCGTAGGAATAAGTGGAAGCGGTGGAAACCCGCGGCAAGCTGTTGCTATCTCTCGCGATACGCATTTCAGAGCAGGAAGGGTCGGCAGGAATGGAAGGAAGTCAGGTAGGAAACATGTTGGCCGCGATGACATTGCAGGTTCCGAGCGGATTGGGCTCGGCGCTGAGCAGCCCGTTAGTGATGATGGTCATCGTAATGGGTATCTTTTATGTGATGCTGATTCTTCCGCAGCAGAAGCAGCGGAAGAAACTACAGGAGATGCTCGCGGCGTTGAAGACGGGCGACAAGGTGATCACCAATGGCGGCATCTATGGCGTTATTAACGGTATTGACGGCGAGACGGTGATTCTGAAAATCGCCGACACAGGTTCGTCCCCGGTAAAAATCCGCATCGCGCGTTCGGCGATTACGCAGGTGGAGGCATCGGAAGATGCGAAATAAGCCCACCAGCCTTCCGATGACGCGCCGCAAATTCTAACTATGAACCCTAACCTGAAGTGGAAAGCCGTTTTTATCGTTGTCGTTATACTCGGGTGCATCTATGGCCTGTTTGGCCTGCCGACGTTTCCGACTTCGGCGGCGGACTTGAAGTCGAATTTCGCGCACCAGATCAAGCTCGGCTTGGACCTGCAGGGCGGCACGCATTTGATTCTGCAGGTGCAGGTGCAGGAAGCCATCGCGCAGGAGACCGACCAGACGGTCGACCGGCTGACGAATCAGCTGCGCGCGAAGAACATTCGCTACGACGAAGTTCGCCGCGTGGACGATACGCACATCGTGGTGCGCAATGTTCCTTCCGACCAATTATCCGATTTTCGCGACCTGGTATCTGCGCAGCTGCAAAATGTATGGGACATGTCGCCCACGGCGGGCGAGCCTTCCAGCTATACGCTGTCGCTTCGGCCTAGCGCCATTGCCGCTATTCAATCGCAGACGATGCAGCAATCGCTGGAAACCATCGGGCGGCGCATCAACGCGCTGGGCCTGACCGAGCCGACGATTCAGCTCCACGGCCGCAACGATAACGAAATTCTCGTGCAACTTCCTGGAGAGGGCGATCCGTCGCGTGCGAAGGCGGTGATTCAGGCCGGCGGCCAACTCGAGTTGAGACTGGTTGAGGATCCGAGTCCGTATCCTTCGCAGGCTGCGGCACTGGTGCAGCACGGCGGCGTGCTGCCTCCAGGGACGGAGTTGGTTCCGGGGCGCTCGGAAAGCCGCAATCCTGGGGCGGACACTGGAGAAGTTTGGTACGTGCTGAGCCGCTCGGCGGTAGTGACCGGTCGCGACCTGCGCAGCGCGACGGAAAACCGTAACACAAACAATCCGGGGCAATGGCAAGTGAACTTTTCATTGTCTTCGGAAGGCTCGCAGCGCTTCGGTCCTTTCACTGAGCAGAACGTGCACCGGCAGATGGCGATCGTTTTGCAGCATCGGGTCTACTCAGCGCCGGTCATTAACAGCCGCATCGACGACCAAGGCTTCATCGAAGGCAATTTCAGCGAGGAATCCGCGCACGACCTGGCGCTGGTACTGCGCGCGGGCGCCCTCCCGGCTTCGATCAAATATTTGGAAGAGCGCACAGTCGGGCCGTCCCTGGGTGCTGACTCCATCCGCCACGGGGTGCAAGCGTCCATCCTGAGCTTGCTGGTGGTGATGATGTTTATGCTGTTTTATTACCGCATGTCTGGCGGGAACGCGGTGCTCGCGCTGGTCCTGAACCTGGTCATACTTCTGGCTGCGCTTGCCACCTTTGGTGCCGTTCTGACCCTGCCGGGTATTGCCGGCGTCATTTTGACCATCGGTATGGGCGTGGATTCCAACGTCCTGGTGTTCGAACGCATCCGCGAAGAATTGCGCAACGGCAAATCGCCGGCGTCCGCCGTCCAGTCCGGTTTTGACAAGGCGTTCCTCACCATTATCGATACGCACGTGACCACCGTGGTCTCCGCGTTCTTCCTGTTTTTGTTTGGCACCGGACCGATTCGCGGCTTTGCGATCACCTTGACCATAGGTTTGATCGCCAACGTATTCACGGCCATCTACGTTTCCAAGACAATTTTCGAATATCACCTGACGAAAATGGATCGCCAGGCGGAACTAAGCATTTGATCTAGTACTAGGACTACTACGGTGTATCCCAGGCGCGGTACTTTGGGCCCCTCCGCTCATCTAAGTTTGGTCGGGGACGGTTGCGGGAACAAAGAGATGCCCACTGGAGTCTAAAGAAGGGAAGTATAGTGTGGCATGATCGAGTTCTTCAAAGAACCCAACATCGACTGGATGGGTAAAGCGAAGTATTTCTACGCGCTTAGCGGAATACTTCTGCTTGCCGGCTGGACTTCCGTTTTCCTCAACCACGGACTCCGTTATGGAATCGACTTCAAGGGCGGCACCAACGTGGACGTGCGCTTTGCGCAGCCTCCGAACATCGATCAAATCCGCAAGGGGCTGACCGTGCAGGGGCTGGGCAACAGTGAGATTCAGAGCATGAGCAGCGGAGGCTTGGGCTCGAACTCCAATGAAGTTCTGATTTTCGTCGAGCAGAGAGGTCAAGGCGAAGCGGAAGATACCGCGCGCGCCCAAGTTATCACTGCGCTGAACTCTATCTACGGCGTAAAAGATTCCAGTAAGCCGGACTTCAACGCGGCCACGCCTTCCTCGCTTGCCGCCATACTCAACACCAACGACCCGTTGCACCTCTCCCAGGATGCCGGCGACCGTTACCAGCAACTAGCCAGGAAGATCCTCGCTTATCGCGACGACCAAAAAGGCGGCGTGGTTACCAGCTTCGACGAGCTTTCATCCGCCGACGGCGTAACGCCTGCGGTGCTGGCCACGTTGAAGAGCAACTACGCGCTGGGCAGCTTCGCCATCCGCGGTGCGGAGATCGTCGGTCCCAAAGTGGGCGGCGAGCTTCGGCGGCAGGCCATTTGGGTTACCCTCTATGCTTTGGCGGGCATGCTGGTATATATTGCCTTCCGATTCGAGTGGGTGTACGGGGCCGCCGCTGTCCTTGCCGTTTTTCACGACGTATTAATTACTTTGGGCTTTTTTTCATTGTTGAAATACGAGATATCGCTGACCGTTATAGCGGCGCTTCTCACGCTCGTCGGATATTCGATGAACGATACGATCGTCATTTTCGATCGCATTCGCGAGAACAACCGGCTGCTGCGCCGCGAATCGTTCGCCGACGTAGTGAACAAGTCGATCAATCAGACATTGTCGCGAACGATCTTGACTAGCGGCCTGACTTTCCTTACCGTGCTCGTCCTGTTCCTGATGGGCGGCCAGGTGCTTCGTGCTTTCTCCTTTGCCCTGGTGGTGGGGATTGTGGTAGGAACGTACTCCAGTTTTGGCATTGCTGCTCCGCTAGTGGTCGCCTGGAATCGTTGGCGCGGCCAGGGAGCGGTGGCAGGTCCCGGACCCGCAGCCGGTAACAAAACCCGTGGAAGCGAAACCGCCGCAGCGCGTCTCGCTCCTGCCGGGAGGAGGTAGTCGCCCATGTTTGAACAGTTGGTGGTCTCGAGTCCGAACCCTTCGAAAACAAATAAGCCGTGGACGGTGGTGCTGTCCATGGTCGCGCAGTCCATCTTTCTAGCGATTCTGATCCTTATTCCTCTGATCTACACGGAAGCGCTGCCGAAGACGATGATGGCGACGATGCTAACCGCACCGCCACCGCCGCCACCGCCACCGCCGCCTCCAGTGGCGACACAGGTGGTGCACATCAAGCCGCAAGTCCACTTGATGGATGCGGGCAAACTGATGCAGCCGAAAGCGATCCCGCATGACATCAAGATCATTAAGGAAGACGCACCAGACGTGAACGCCGGCATGGCCGGTGGCGTCCCCGGCGGCGTCGCTGGCGGTTCGATGGGCGGCGTAATTGGCGGCGTGATTGGCGGCATGGGTGGAGCACCGCCCCCGCCGAAGCCGACGGCATCGCGCATTCGCCAGGGCGGCAGCGTGCAAGCCGCGTTGCTCGTAAACAAAGTGCAGCCGGTCTATCCGCCGCTCGCGCGTCAGACGCGCATCTCCGGCACCGTGCGTTTGCACGCCCTGATCTCCAAGTCCGGCTCGGTAGAGTCGCTGGAAGTTATCTCCGGACATCCTTTGCTAGTGCGCGCCGCGATGGACGCCGTGCAGCAATGGAGGTACAAGCCGACGCTGCTTAACGGCGAACCGGTGGAGGTCGATACCACGATCGACGTCATTTTCTCGCTTAACCAGTAGTACGGCGCGCTGCTTCGGTCGTGGGGCCGGCGCAGCTCTCCGCGTGTAAAAACTTTTGCAAACACTTTAAGGAGCAAACGAATGGTAGCTACTCTTTATGTTCACGCGATGCTGTTTCTTTTCCAGGCGAACCCTGGCGCGTCCAGTTGGGACCTCCGCTCGATGTGGTCTCAAATGAGCGCCCTGCCTCGCACCGTAGTCGTTATTCTTTTCGTTCTCTCTATCTATTCCTTCGGCGTCATGATTGACCGGGCCCTGATGTACAGCGCCGCGCGCAAGCAGTCACGCGTGTTCGTGCAACAGGTTGCCGGCGCCCTGAAAGATGGCAAGCTCGACGAGGCCATTGCGATCGCCGAGCGCAACAAAAAGAGCCACATCGCCAAAGTTGTGGCTACGGGTCTCTCGGAGTTCCAATCCGCATCGCAGCAGGTTTCCGATGCCGACGTAATAGAAGCAGCCAAGCGCGGGCTGGAACGCTCCGTGGCCATTGTGCACGCCGAAATGAAGCGCGGCCTGTCGGCTCTCGCTACGATCGGTTCAACCGCGCCGTTCGTCGGACTGTTCGGCACCGTGGTCGGCATCTTGAACGCGTTTAAGGGCATCGAGCAGAGCAAGGCTACCGGTCTGTCGGCGGTCGCCGGCGGTATCGCGGAAGCGCTGGTAACCACGGCGCTCGGCCTTCTCGTCGCCGTGCCTGCGGTGTGGGCGTACAACTACTTCACCAATAAAGTGGAAGCTTTCGACGTCGAGATGGACAACTCCTCGATGGAGCTCATCAACTATTTCATCTTGCGTCGCGGCGCAAAGAAGTAGGTAAGTTATGGCCGAAGCAAAAAGTGGTGGGCGGTACAAGCCGCAAGCCGGCAGTCAGATGGCATCTCCCAACGTCATCCCGATGGCGGATATCATGCTCGTGCTGCTGATCATCTTCATGGTGGTCACGCCCATGTTGCAGAAGGACCATCCGGTAGACCTGGCGAGGACGAATACGGCCAAGGATATGCAGGATGCCGATAAAGAAGACGCCATCGTTATCGCGGTGACCCGAGACGGTAACATCTTTCTTCGCACCACGCAGATTCGCAAGGAAGAGATCACCTCGGAGGTCAAGGACCGCATTGCCAACCGTTTGGACAAGACGGTGTACGTGAAGAGCGACGCGCGCGCCAAGTATGGCGACGTGGTCGCGGTGGTCGATGAAATCCGCTCGGCTGGCGTCGACCAAGTCGGCTTGTTAACCGAGCGGAACGAGAAGGCTGCGCCTCCGCCTCCGCCGCCAGCGGATTAACAGCGGGGTCGCAGGAAGCAATCATTCGTTTGCTCTTGTTTTTGCCGGTTTCAGCGCCGCGCCGCTTCCCACAAACGGCGCGGCACGACGGCCCGTAATACTCGCTAGGGACGGGCCGACAGGAGAAGCTCAATGGGAATGCAGGTAGGCGACAATAAAGGCGGTGCGATGGCGGAAATGAACGTCGTTCCGCTCATCGACATTTTGCTGGTGCTCCTGATCATTTTCATGGTGATCACACCGCTGACGCCCAAGGGACTGGATACCCTGGTGCCGCAGCCGAACCCGAATCAGAAGCAGGACGTGGAGCTGGAAAACAAGACCGTGGTGGTGCAAGTGCTGACCACCGGCAAGGTCAAAATCAATAACGAAGACTCCACATGGGAAAATCTCGGCCCGCGCATCGAACAGATTTTCAAGGACCGCGCCGAGAAGATCGCTTTTGTTAAGGGCGATAACGATGTGATGTTTGGCGAAGTCGCGCGAGCCATCGACATCATGCGCGGCGCGGGTATCGATAAAGTCGGCTTGATTACCGCCAAGTTGGAAGCCGGCCAGTAGAATTTCTTCAGGGACGCATGTCCTTGAAGAGATGTTCGCAAGCTTGCTGTCTCGGATGTGAGAGTCCTCCTCGCGGGAATTTTCCGAACGAGGTGGCTCATGGGTATGTCAGTTGGTGGTTCGTCTCGCGGAATCTTCGTTGAAATGAACGTGGTTCCGTTGATTGATGTTCTGCTCGTGCTGCTGGTCATTTTTATGATCATCCCGCACAAGCAGAGCGGGTTGCCGGCGGAGTTGCCACAACTCGCAACCGAGACTCCCGCCGATCTGCAACCAGCGCCAGTCGTGGTTCAGGTGCTCGCGGATGGATCGTTGCAGATCAATCGGCAGCCTGTGGCGTGGGACGGATTGCGCGGCCGGTTGGAAGAGATTTTCGGATCCAGGGCGAATCATACGGCTTTTGTTAGCGGTGATGGCGCACTGGAGTTTCAGGTCGTAGCCAGAGCGATAGACGTTATGCGTGCCGCGGGCGCATCGTCTGTCGGCTTGATGACTCCTGGGCTGGAAAAACTCGCGGAAACAGATTAGATTGCCTCTCGCACGGCACTTGAATTCTAGCGCGGGCTCGGACGGATCGGGCCTCGCACAGTGGGGATGGACGCTTCATGACTCAAGCATCGCTTCAGAAAATTGCTCGCCGGACAGCGGCGCTCGCCGCGCTCCTGTTTCTCGTAGTCGCAGCTTCCGGCTGCAACAAGCTCAAGGCGCGCGACCTCTTGAACAAGGGTGTCACCGCCTTTAAGAATGGCCAGTCCGACGCGGCCATTGAAGATTTCAAGCAGGCCAAGGACGCCGATCCCACTCTGCTCAATGCTCGCCTGTATCTCGCCACGGCTTATGCCAGCCTGTACATTCCGGGCGCGCCGTCGAAGGAAAACATGGCGCGCGGGGAGCAGGCGATCGCGGAATTCAAGGAAGTCCTGGATCAAGACGCGAACAATATTTCGGCTATCGACGGCATCGGGTCGATCTTGTTTCAGATGGGCGGCCAGCCTTTCGATCCCAAGAAATTTGAAGAATCCAAGAGCTACCACCAGAAGCACATTCAGCTGAAGCCGGACGATCCGGAGCCGTATTACTGGATCGGCGTGATTGACTGGACCCTGGCGTTCCGGGCCAACGGCGAAATGCGCATGGACTACAACAAGAACAACATCAGGAAGCAGGTAAAGGATACCGACCCGCTCCCAGCCGCTGTTCGCCCTGAATACGCTTCCAAGTATGGCACTCTAATCGACGAGGGCATCACCGACCTTCAGAAGGCCATTTCCATCAAGCCTGATTACGACGACGCGATGGCTTACCTCAACCTTCTCTACCGCCGCAAGGCCGACATGGTGGAAAGCAAGGAAGAGCGTGAAGCGCTATTGAAACAGGCCGACGATCTCGTCGATAAGGTCAAGGAAATCAAGCAGAAGCGCTCTGAGCAGCCGCAGCCGTCCTGATCTCAGGGCTGTTTCCGATTTGTCTAAAAGGGGCGTCCATGGACATGGGGCGCCCCTTTTTGCATCCAGCGTAGTGACCGAGGGCGCCCTCGCGCCTGCCGTTCTTCTGACGTAAACTAGGTTATGCCGTCGCCCAGCAACTTGCCGCTCCATTTTCACCGCGACCGCACTGAGCGCGAGCTCGATGCCCGCCTCGATGAGTTGCTGGCCAAGCTGCGCAAAAACCGCCCGTCCGAGGATCCCTGGATGGTGCGCCGCGCGTATGAAATCGCCGCGGAGCGTCACCGCGACCAGCTTCGCAGTTCGGGCGACCCCTATCTGACTCATCTGCTGGAAGTCGCCCACATCCTTGCGGACATGCGTCTGGACGCGACTACACTGACCGCCGCCCTTCTCCACGACGTCACCGAGGACACTGAGTTTCCCATCTCGCGCATCGAAGAGCGCTTTGGCGTGGAAGTGGCGCGATTGGTGGAAGGTGTCACGAAGATTGGCCGCCTTAACATGATGGCTCCCGAGGCGCGCCAGGCCGAAAACGTTCGCAAAATGCTGCTGGCCATGGTCAACGATGTTCGCGTTGTCCTGGTGAAGCTCGCCGACCGCCTGCACAACATGCGCACGCTGGAATATTTGGAGCCTGCCAAGCAACAGCGCATCTCCCGCGAGACTCTCGACATTTACGCGCCCATCGCTCATCGATTGGGCATGGGCATTGTTCGCGGCGAACTGGAAGATCTATCGTTCCGCTATCTCGAGCCCGAATCGTTTTTGGCACTGCAAAAGGAAGTCAGCGACAAAGCGCCGGTTCACAAGAGATTCCTGGAGGAAGTGCAAGGTACGATCCGATCCAAGCTCGTCGAGAACAGCATTCCGGCGGAGCTCGAGGCGCGCGTAAAAGGCTTGTATTCTTTGCATCGCAAAATCATGCGCCAGGAGCGCGGGCTTGAGCAGGTCTACGATCTCCTCGCCGTTCGCGTGATCACCGATAGCGAGCGGAGTTGTTACGCAGCGCTGGGCGTGATGCACCATATCTGGCGTCCCGTTCCCGGCCGCTTCAAGGACTACATCGCCATGGCGCGGCCCAACTTGTATCAGTCCTTGCACACGACCGTGCTGCACAGCGGCCAGCCCTTTGAAATTCAGATTCGCACGCAGGAGATGCACCGCATCGCCGAAGAAGGCGTGGCCGCGCACTGGAAATACAAAGATGGCAAGCCGGCGCAGGAAGACGACCAGCGCATCACGTGGATGCGGCAACTGATCGAGTGGTCGCAGGAATTGGAAGAGCCGGGCGAATTTCTATCGACGCTAAAGGTGGATCTGGCGCCTGTTGAGGTTTACGCCTTTACGCCCAAGGGGCGCGTCCTGGAGCTTCCGCGCGGCGCAACCCCCGTCGATTTCGCGTATTCGGTGCACACCGAAGTCGGCCATCAATGCGTGGGCGCGAAGATTAACGGGCAGATGGTTTCGCTGCGCCACGAAATCGTCAGCGGCGATGTCGTCGAGATCCTTACGCAGAAGGGCCACAGCCCCAGCCGCGATTGGCTCAGCTTTGCGAAGTCCTCGCACGCGCGCAGCAAAATCCGCCATTGGATCAATCTGCAGGAGCGCGAAGAAGCCACGGAGATGGGCCAGCGGCTGCTGGAGAAGGAAGCGCGCCACTTCGGCCGCAGCCTCAAGAAAATTGCAGAAGAAGATCTGCTGAAGGTTGCGTCCGATTCCGGACTATCGAAGATCGAGGATCTCTACGCAGCCGTGGGCTTCGGAAAATATTCGGCGCGGCAGGTGCTTACGCGCGTTCTCGGTGATGCCGCGAAGGCTACAGAGTCGCCGGCGGAAGATGCGAAGCCAACGCTCGTCAAAACCGTAAAGCGCATGCTCGGTTTTGGCGAGGCCCCGCTCATCGTCAAGGGCCATGATGATCTGCTCGTGTATCGCGCAAAATGCTGCAATCCCATTCCCGGCGACGACATCACCGGCTACATCACCCGCGGGCGCGGCGTGGCCGTTCATACGCGCCTGTGCCCGAACGTGCAGAATCTGCTGTATCAGACAGAACGCCGCATCGCTGTCGAGTGGGGTGGCGCGGGAGCCGCCACGTTCCAGGTGCAGCTCATGATTCGCGCGCGCGATCGCGCGGGGCTTCTGGCTGAAATTACCGCGGTCATCAGCGGCGCCGGCTCTAACATTCATAGCCTGGAAAGCCGCCCCGACCGTTCAAACGCGCGCATCGACGCCAGCCTGGAAATTGCCGACCGCCGCCAGTTGGAGACGATCGTCGCTAATATCCGGAAAGTGTCTGGTGTGTACGGTGTAGAACGCGTCTTCCAGGTTTGACCTGCGCCTACCTGTGGCGTGTTCCGGCATCGCCGCGCACCTGTCCTTCCGCACAAGTATCCCCGACGGCACACGCCAACCTGTTCCCCTTGCCGCCCGCTAGAATGGAAGCATGAAGTATCGCGCTTTGTTTCTCGGCGTTTTTGTCCTTTTCCTGGTCGGCTGCAAGCAGCACCTGCTGACGGATTACCGTCCGCTCGACAAAGCCGGCATGTGGTCGGGTGGCCTCGAGCAACTCAAAGCGCTAAATACGTCGGATTCCGAGGTCGCGCAGCTGGTAAAGGTCAAGCAGGCCCAGTTAAGCGATGACGCTTGCATAGCCCTTGTCGCCGCAGCTCATGAAAGAAAACATCCCTTCACCAGCGGGGACTCGACCGTCAATCTCGTCGGTGCGGGCTACTCCGAAGCGCAAATTCTTGAAATCGCGCGAGCCGATCAACTGGATGCCATCAGCGGGGATGCCGTCGCCCTCCGCCTCATCGGTTTGTCCGACAGCTTCGTAGGGTTCGTCCTGCAACGCCGTCTGCAAGGGCAGCGCACGCTTGGCACTCCGCAAATCGCGCACCTGAAAAATACGGGCCTTTCCGAAAAGCAGATTTTAGAGAAAATCAAGGCGGGCATGACCGATGCCCAGGCCGACCGCGAAGTCGCCGCTCGCGAGGCAGCGCGCAATCACGCGGGCACCGACTTCGTGCATGTCCGCGGCCGCAAGCCTCGATGACTCGGAACATCCTGAGCGCAACTTCACAGTTTTTTGCGGGAAGTGATTTCCCTCGCTACAATTGTTAGGCTTTGAAACCGACGCGCCGACTTCGCCTGCCGTTCGTGCTGCTACTTGCCGGCCTGGATTATTGCGCTGCCGGTTGTACTGCCGCGCTGGGCCCTGGCTACACCATTGTCAATCAGCGAATCACCGTGCAATTCGTCCCTGCGCCGCAGCCCGGCATTCGCATCGAAGGCGTGTACCAGCTTAAAAACACGGGAAACCAGCCGCTCACCTCGATTGAGCTTCGCCTGCCCGGTCGCCGCCGCTTCCACTTTACGGATCCACGCGCAGAATGGGATAAGGACTCGCTGGCCTTCGAAACGTCGCCGGACAACCCCCGCGATGTCCTCCTCACGTTCCATCAGCCATGGACCGTTTCATCGCAACACACTTTACGCCTTTCGGTGGAATACCAGCGCTCCGGCGCAGGCGAGACTGCCCTTGGTTTCACTTCCGACGCGTTTTTCCTGCCGGCGCAGGGTTGGAGCCCGGAATTGCTTCCGGCTCGCGGAATCTTTGCCACCGGCGGAGTGCCGCCGAAATCTTGGGATCTCTTTGTGCGCGTTCCCGGCAATTTCCTCGTTCACACCAGCGGCCATGCGAATAGACAATTGACAAAAAGCCTTCGCAGTGCGGAGGAGCGAAAAATCCGCGTCAAACAGACGCCGCGCGACGGCTATCCTTTTGTGATCGCCGGGCGTTACAGCGCTGCTACGCTCAAGGCCGGCCGCGAGACGGTGAATCTGTGGACGCGTTCCCCACAAGATCCGGAAGCGCTACGCCAGCCCAGCGAAGCGCTCGTCCGCGCCGTTCAGGCCTATGATTCCACTTTCGGGACGCGCCCCCGAGATTCCAACCGTCTCTGGATTGTCGAATGCCCCGATCCTGCCGGCTGCTTCACTGCGACGACGTCGAATTTCGCCCGGCTTATCTCAGAACCAAACGAGAAAACTTCCGCGGAGATGGCTTCGGAGGACACCGCCATGGCGGACCTGACCGGCGGCGCACCCGAAATTGCGGCCGCGGCTCCGGCGCTTGCCTCCAGTTGGCTGGGTTACGGCCAGAATCCTGGCTTCTTCGAGCAAACGCCGCCACTTTCGGCGTTGCCCGCGTTCGCTGCCTCGCGCGGGCGCGAAGCCGTCGAGGGGCCGCAGGTCCGCGCGCAAATCATTCGTCGATTGCTCAGCGCCATTCCGGCAGACTCCGCGCGGCGTCAGCCTGAAACCGATGACCTGCTCCGCGCGAAAAGCCTTCTATTTTTTTATGCGCTTCAGGATCATTATGGCTCGAATGTTTTTAATACCGCGGTCAGCCACATGCTGGACGCCCGCCGCGGCGGCGGCTTCGATCTGGACGATCTGATCGCTGCATTCGAACAGGAAGCGCACCAAAATGTCGCGCAATTCGTGCGCCTTTGGATGAAAGAACCTGGCATTCCTGAAGATTTTCGCGCGCGCTACGAAAATCCGGCCGCGCCTGCTGTCACATTAAAGGAGACGATGCCATGAAAAATGTCGTAGCTACGAATCGCGGTCCTAAACCTATCGGGCCGTATTCGCAGGCCATCAAAGCGAACGGCTTTATTTATGTATCCGGACAAGTCGCGCTCGATCCCCAAAACGGGGAAATAGTGGGGGCCGACGTCCGCCAGCAAACCGAGCGCGTTTTCGAAAATATCATAGGCATTCTCGAAGCCGCCGGCGCCAATCTCCATCACGTCGTCAAGACCACCGTGTTCCTCAAGGACATGAATGATTTTTCCGCTATGAACGAAGTCTACGCGCGCTATTTCACTGCCGCGCCTCCCGCGCGCTCGACCGTACAAGTCTCGCGGCTCCCCAAGGACACTTTAGTAGAGATCGAAGTGATTGCCGCAGCCTAAATGGTGGAGGGCTCTACGAGACTCGCCCGCTCAGCGAAGCGCCACGAATGATCGGGCCGTGAAAAAAACCAGGATCGCGAAAACCGTGAAAAATATGGATCGTCAGGGAAGGGAAGCCGCAGCTGCCCCAAACTAACAGCTGAGAAATATTCACGAATTAAAACATGCGCTGGAAATATAAGAAATCGTTAGAGACGAGGAATTGTCAGAGAAGGGAAGTTGGAGTTGCTCCGAAGCACTAACAACTAAAAACCAATAACCAAAAACCCTTTTCTCTAAGGCCGGTCCGGACTTTCCAATGCCTCAGAGATCGCAAACCCGGTGACGATCGCGGCGAACGCAATCGCATACCAAATGAACTTGCTCCTACCTGGTTTTCTTGGCCCGTCTTGGCCCCACGACGCCGGCGTCGCCGGAGCCGGGACCGCGCCAGCCGGGGCAGCAGCTTCGGGATCCAGCACTACGTGATACGCCGTGCCTTCCGGTATCACGCGGACATCGTCTTCCACCGCGATCAGCAATGCGCCGCGCGAGCAGCGTACCACCAGCTCTTTGCCGTTGAGCAGAGTCACGTTCGCTACGGTCGGTTCATCACTGCGGGGCTTAAACGCTGCGCTGCCCGCGTGCAGCACAAACGCCTTCGATCCGGCAGTCGAAAATGCCGCGGTGCCACCCGTCAACGTGGCGCTCGGCGAGCCATCTTCGGTACCCCAGACCAAACGGCTCGAACCGGTGAGCACCAACCGGGCTGCACCTGCACGAACCTGCAGGCTGCCCAGGCGCTCTGTGTCGAGCTTATCCCCGGCAAATACCGTGGCCCCCACGGAGGCTGCCGCCGTCCCGACATGCGCGTGGTCCGCCGATACCACAGTCCCCAAACCTGAACCTGATACTCCCCACGTTGGCGTGGCCAGTAAACTAATTGATAATACTGTGGATAGACTAACAGCCAGGGGTCCGCGCGACCGCATCTTTTTCTCCAAGAGGGCTAACAGCGTCAGGATACCGACGGCGTTAGAGGGCGTCAATCGGTAAACACCGCCTAAGCACACAAAGTCGCACGTATACATGATTTTCTGTAAGAGCGGCATGGGCTGGTGGCTTTGTTATGTCGCTGTTACAATGCCATTACCGTATGGCCGACTGGAAACAGATCACCGCTCGTATACGCCGCGCTCGCACAGGAAAAGATCCTGCCGCGCAGCTCTCCAACCTTTATCAAAAAACCCGCGACGCGATGGTCGCGTTTGAGCTAGCCAAATTTTTTGAGACCGCCGGCCAGAGCGGCGAAGCGGCCAAATGGTACTCCACCGCGGCAGAGCGCTTTCGTCGCTCCGATTGGAAGACCAAGGCTCAGGAAGCTGCCGCGCGTCTCGGTGGACAACCCGCCAGCGAGGCGCTCCCGCTATCCGATGAGCCGCCCGTTGCCGCGCCTATTGTCTCTGCTCCCGAACCCGGTCTGCCCTTTGAACAGACGGCAGCGACGTTTGAAGCGATTGTCGCTCCCGCTGCGGAAGTGCCAGATGCCGGCATTTCCGAAGCGCCGCCCCGCGGTACACGCCGTCGTGGCCGTCGCGGCGGCCGCAACCGCCGAAAAACCCGAACCACCGCTGAAGCTCCGCTCCCGGCTGCACATTCCACCGAAGCTCCGGTCCTCCAGCAGGCTCCTCCTCCGCCCGTGGATGAAGCCCCCGAGCCGCGTTTTAGCAGAGTGACCGAATCCATCTCGTCACCCCGACTCCCCTTAGAGCCGGTTCCAGACACGCCCACTTCTTTGCGCGGTCGGTACGGCGACCCCGGGCTTTCTTCGCGGCTTTCTCTGTTGGAAATGCAATTCCGCCGCTTGCTAACCTGTCCGCCACTCAAGCTCAGTGAAGCGGATCGCGCTCCCGTTGGTCCCGGCGTGCTCCTTCTGAGCGACTCCGATCTCTCTACCTACTATCATGTCGAAGCTTGTCAGACTCTGCGTCTCGCCATTGGCAGCTTTCTGCGCGGCACCTCCAGCCGCCATGGCTCCGAGTCTCTCAAGCCACGACTCGCTGAGCATCTCGGCATAGCCGAAGCGCGTGTAACAAAATATCTCGCCGATCACTGTGTAGCGCGCTACCTTCAACTCGACGATGGCGCCTCGCACTTCGCTCATTTTGTAATCGCAGTTCTGCGCCCTGCGCTCAACGAGTGACCTTAAGTTCCTCAAATGTGCAAAATGTTGGTTACGGTCGCATCCTCCGACCAGCAAATCGGTACTTTTTTCGGTTTCCTGGCCTACGAGTAACCTCTCTTGAATCCCCGTTCGACCCCCATTTTTCCCCATTCGACCCCTGTTTTTCGCCATTCAATGCAACTCACTGGCTTCCTGCCCTGTAACCGTTAAACTATACAAGTCCAAAGACTTATTTGGACGTTTCTACCCGGCGTGGTACGGTATTTGGGAGCCCGGGGGCAATCGCTGCTGTCTTCGCAGTGCTTGGGCGGGCTTCTTATACGCATCAGGAAATTTTAATTTGTACGGCGAAAGTGGAGGGTAGAGGTTTATGCCGAATCGTGTAGGCACTCAAGTGATGCGAGCGTTTGACGCTGCGGTCTGCAAAGCAGCCGGCGTCACCTTCAATGCGATTCAATTTTTCAACAAGCGCAATCCGAATCCATCGTTCACCCCAAAATGGTCGGATAAGCCGCTTCTAAAGTCTTGGGAAAAGACCAAGCCGACCCTCGGCTGGCCGCGACAGACCGATTCGCTCTGTCCCGATTGCGTGAAAGAAGCGCGTGAAGCGATTATTCACGGCAAAAAAGATTGGCGCGACCTCATGAACGAAAAGGTCGGCGAAATCAAGGCACAAATCGTCGAGCGCGACGGCGAAGTTTGGATGATTAAAGACTGCCCCATCCACGGTCACTACGAAGACATGATGGCCATCGACGCCAAATTCCTCGACCATATCGAAAAGCAGTTCCCCGGACGCGATATTCCGGCCCACAACGACGAAGATCTGCACAAGCACGGCTCCAGCACCGTGCGCTACGGCCGCGGTTCCGTTCTGACCGTCGACCTCACCAACCGCTGCAACATGATGTGCGATCCCTGCTTCATGGACGCCAACCAGGTTGGCTACGTCCACGAGCTGGGCTGGGACGAAATTCAGGAAATTCTCGACAACGCGCTGCGCATCAAGCCGCGCCGTCAGATGTCCGTGCAGTTCTCCGGCGGCGAGCCGACCATGAGCCCTTATTTCCTCGAGGCTGTCGCGCATGCCCGCAAGATCGGCTACAACAGCGTGCAGGCCGCCACGAACGGCATCGAATTCGCCAAGAGCAAGGAATTCTGCAAGAAGGCCTTTGAAGCCGGCATGCGCTACGCCTACTTGCAGTTCGATGGCATCGGCAACGACGCCAACGGGCATCGCCAGGTCGGCAACCTCTTCGACGTGAAGCTTCGCGCCATTGAGAACATGCACGAAGCCGGCATCGAAATCGTGCTCGTCGTCACTATCGTGAACAACGTCAACAACGATCAGGTGGGCGCCATCGTCAAGTTCGCGATGGAAAATCCCAAGAAGATCGCGTTCGTCAGCTTCCAGCCGGTTTCCTTCACCGGCCGCGACGAAGATATCACTCCGGAGCGCCGCCTGCGCCAGCGCTACACGCTGTCGCACCTCGCGCAAGACGTCAGCCGCCAGGTCGGCAAGGTTGAGCCTACCCGCGACTGGTTCCCCATCTCGTTCATAGCCACCTTTGCAGGATTCTCTGATTTGGTCCACGGACCGGATTCGCAGTGGGGCTCGCTTTCTTGCGGTTGCCACCCCAATTGCGGCGTCGGGACCGCGATCATGATCAACAAGGAAACCAAGGAATGGGCGCCGGTTCCGCGCTTCCTCGACGCGCAGCAGCTCGTCAAGGACGTCACCGCCATCACCGATGCCGCGCGCGGCAAGGGCTTGTCGAATTTCATGATGGCTCTCGCGCTCCTCAAGAATTACAAGGCCTTCCAGGGACCGAAGGGATTGACGCTCTACGATCTGTTCAAGAAGTTTGACAAGACCTGGGCGCTGACCAAGGACTCCGAGAAGAAATACGGCAAGACGTCTCCGGACCGTACTTACGAAGACGCCATGAAGCGCCGCCAGACCGATCCTTGGAACTTCCTCTTCATCGCGGGCATGTGGTTCCAGGATCTTTTCAACTACGATTTCCGCCGCACCGAAATGTGCATCATCCCGTACGCCACGCAGCAGGGCGAAATTTCCTTCTGCGCGTACAACACGGGCGTAGGCTGGCGCAAAATCATTGAGAACATGCACAAGAATGCGACCGTCGCCGAGTGGTACAAGACGCACGGCAAGCACGAGATCTACGCCAAGGGCAAGAAGGTCGATCTCAACACTTACGAGCACTCTTTGAAGATTGACGCTGAAGACGCCGCGCGCGTCCGCCACCTCGAGCACGATATTCCGCTGACCGCCGCGGAAGAAGATCGCGCTCGCCGCAAGAAGGCCTACGAGGAACAAGCCAAAGTCCGCGCCATCTACGAAGAGCTGGTGCTAAAGAAGGCCCAGCCCACGGTTGTGCAGATCGGCTCGGTAAGCGATATCGCCAACTCAGTGCCGGCCAATTTCGCCAACGCCGGTAAGCCGGTAAGCATCGCACCGGCCAGCAACGGTAACGGCCACTCCAACGGCAACGATGCCGCCAAGAAAGAACAAGCCGCGGAAGCCGTCGCCGGCGACTAACTTCGCAAACCGTAGGGGCGCAACACTGCTGCGCCCCATCTCGGCAACAATGCAGACTCGAAAAGCCTCCTTCCTAGGAGGCTTTTTTGTCGAGTTCCACGGCCGCGCTTGACGAGCGTGCTATAACCTCTTTGTAGAGTCCTACGCCCGGTTTTCCCCTTTTAAATTTTCCCTATAAAACGATCTCCAATCTCAATATGCCCAATTTGGAGTGCGGCGGTCTTGCCGCCGCTTTCACGCTTTCAACCTAAGAACCAATCAATCCGGCACGCCCGGTTTTTAGCCGTTATTATCGGCTGCTAACCACCTTTAGAATCAACACTTCTGAGATGGTCGTCTGTAAGTACCTTTAGAATCAGCACTTATGGAAAAATGGGGAGGGGGGTACCCTCGGCCCGAGGCAGCACACAGCACCCAAACCCCTGCTATAATCGCACCGAGAATAGAACCCAAAGAGCAAAGGACTGCCCGCGATGCCCATCTACGAATACCTGTGCGACGAGTGCGAAACCCGCTTTGAGAAGATTGTCATCAACAAGCAGCAGGAAATCGCCTGCCCCAAGTGCGCCAGCAAGAAGGCAAGCATCCAGCTTTCCGTGTTCGCCACCGCAAACAGCGCGAGCAATGGAGTTTCCGCCAAATCCTCCACCTCCTCCT
>WNFR01001014.1_pt1 | contig 29045 bp, 19 predicted proteins | sample 5400221 | NCBI WGS metagenome assembly WNFR01 (sample SAMN13153357, study PRJNA577476) | soil metagenome | isolation source: 40 cm soil under Madrone tree | place: USA:California | collected 2016-06-14
CAATGGCTGCGAACGCTGCACGCCGCTGGTCGCCAGCGTCACGCACACCATCGGCAATCTTCGCGCATTGCCCGAGGTCGAACTTCCGCCGCGTTTCGTTTACAACGTTCTTGACGCCACACTCGGACCACGCGAATCCGTAAGCGGCTGGGCTGCTGTTCGCGCCTGGGCGCGCGGACTGGCTTCTCCGCGGTTCGCCTACGGCGCGCTTTCGCTAGCGGCAACTTACCTGATGATTGTCACTGTTTCCGGCGTCAATTGGAAAAAACCGAAGCTCGCTGACCTTTCTCCGGTCAATGTTTATCGCAACACGGATCGCCAGGCACATCTTGCTTATGCGCGCAGCACCAAGTATTTCAGTGACCTCCGCGTGGTTTACGAAATTCAATCCAAGCTTCGTCAGGACAATCAGCTTCCTACGGCACCCGAAGGCACGCTCCCGGAATCGACGCCGCAAAAAGATCCTGGCCGGACTGATGGCACTGCGCCGGCAACTCCACGGCAGCAGAACCGCGCGAACGATGTGAATTCGCAACTCCAGGTGCTAGCCGAGGATCTCCCCGTCCCCACCGGAAACTTTTGTCTTGTCTTGAGCGGCAAGCTCAGCGGTGCAATGTTCGAAGGGAGATCTCGATGAAGTGTGCTGTCCATACCGATGTGGACGCGACCGGGTACTGTCGTAACTGCGGGAAGCCTATGTGCGCAGCGTGCGCGCGGCCAGTGCACGGTGTGCTTTATTGCGAGGACTGCCTCGCCGCGATCACCGCGCAAGCTACGCCGCTTCCGCCGGCCTCGGCATATGCTCCGCCTCCTGCAGCGGCCCCGCCGCCATCTGCCTACGCCTACGCGCCGCCTCCTGCAAGCGTGGCGATGACCGTAGCGCAGCCCTCGGGACAAAGCAGCCCCGCCGCTGCTTTCATTCTCGCCTTCATTTTTCCCGGCCTCGGCGCCATCTACAATCGTCAGTACAACAAGGGCCTCATTCACATCGCCATTTTCGCATCCATCATTCTCGGCCTATCCAGCGACCTCGATGGCGGTTTCAAGGCCATGCTTGGCATTCTGCTCGCCGGCTTCATTTTCTACACTGCCTTCGAAGCCATGCAAACAGCCCAGGCCAAAAATCGTGGAGAAATTCCTCCCGACCCGCTGGAGTCCTGGAGCAAGGAGCGTCCTATTGGCCCGATCATCCTGATTGGTTTGGGTGTCTTGTTCCTGCTCGATAATTTTCGCGTTTTCGATTTCATTCGTCTGGGGCGGCTGTGGCCCTTGATTTTGATCGGTATCGGGCTTTACATGTTTCGAAACAAAATTGCCGGACGGTCTTGAGAATGGTGAGGAGCTTTCAACCATGAGCACTCAGCCCCGTTGTGCCTGTAGTCGTTGCGCCATTCGCGGACTCATGGGCCCCGCCGTGATCACCACGCTGGGGATTCTATTCCTGTTGAGTGAGCTGCAGCACGGAATGCTATCGTTCGGCCATACTTTTCCAATTATTCTGATCGTGATCGGCGCGATTCTTCTAGCTTCCGCTGTTGCGCCCATGGACGGCCACATCGACACGCCCGTCCCTCCATTCGTCCCTCCTGCGCCGCCAGCCGCTCCCCCGCCATCTTCGACCTATAACCCGCCCTATTCCGGGCAGGGACAATAGGCTCTTATGGCCAATGGCTCCCCCACCCGCCCACGCACCAGCGGTGTCTTCAGCGGCCTGTTACTGATCGTTTTCGGTTTCTTGATTTTGCTGCACAACTACGGCCACTTGCAGCTCGGAGGACTCTTTCGCCATTGGTGGCCGCTTATCTTCATCTTCTGGGGAGCCACCAAGCTCTACGAACGCACGCTGGCCCAACGGCAGGGCCGCACCGCGGGATGGATCACTCCCGGAGAAGTTTTTCTGGTCATTGGCTTGATGATCGTGGTTTTGGGCGTAATTGCGGTGGGAGAAGCTCCGCATATTCTCGATGAACTGGACATTAATATCGGCGGCGAGCCTTACTCGTTTCCCGTCGATGTTGATCCGCAGCCCATCGCTCCCAATGCCCGGATTTTAATCCGCGGCGGACGTGGCACGATCACCGTGCGCTCCTCCGACGAGCCCACTCTCCGCATCACGGGTCAAAAACAAATTCGCACCTTCAGCGAAGCTGATGCGCAGAAGCGTTCTACTTCGATTGACATTCAGACGGTAAAAGTTGGCGACGGCTACGAGATTCATCCCGGCGGCTTCGACCTCAGCGATTCACGTATTTCCGTGGATATGGACGTGGTGCTGCCGAAAAAATCCACGGTGATCGTTCATAACGAACGTGGCGACGTCAATATCTCGGACATGGCTACCGACGTGGCCGTCTCCACGCAGGAAGGCGATATCGAAATCAACGACACCACCGGCAACGTGGACGTGACCCTGCAAAAAGGCGACGTGAAAATTACCGATACCAAAGGCGACGTTAAGGTTGCCGGCCACGGCGGCTCTGTCGAAGTGGTAGATGCTTCCGGCAGCTTGACCGTCGACGGCGAATTCTACAGCTCGGTTCGGGCCGACAAAATTGCCAAAGGCGTGCGTTTTATTTCCCAGCGCTCCGATCTCACGCTTACCCAGCTCGGCGGTCACTTCGAGAAAACGACCGGCAACCTGGAAATCGCCGACGCTCCTGGCAATCTCACGTCGCGTACGAAAAACGTTTCTGTGTCTTTGGAAAACGTCACTGGAAGAATCGTTCTCGATAACTCCAACAGTTCCGTTGAACTGCAGTTTTCCGGCGCGCCCAAAGAAGACATTACCGTTAACAACGAACGCGCTTCCATCATCCTGAGCATTCCCTCTGCGTCGAGCTTTGACATTCAGGCCGATTGCCGTGCGTGCGACATCGATTCGGAATTCACGGGAAGTGGGCTCAAAGCCACGCGCACCGACAAGGGCGACTCGCACCTCGAAGGCAAGTATGGCTCCGCGCGCGGCCCCAAAATCATCCTCAAGACCAGCTACGACTCCATCCAAATCCGCAAAACTACCTAAGGCGCGCGCCTTTAGACGCGCGTTTTTAGTTTTGCTTTTGCTGGTTCGAGCTCGGTTTGCCAGCCTTCCTGTGCCGGCGGGCGTGCAGGGCCGGGCCTATTCCACCAACTCGACTCGCACTGGAAACCCTTCTGGCGCATTCTCCACAAACTCTTCTCGATTTCGCCATTCGGCCAGTGGCCGAACCTGTCTTCCATCCCATCCTGCCAGGCGGATCCGGTTCTCGTCCGCCATCTTTGTCAGTTCGCTCCGCACGGTTTTTTCCGGCACATTATAAAAAGCGGAAAGCCTTCGCACGCTGATAAACGCCGAGCGGGTCGTCGCTCCTGCCAATCGAAGAATCTCCCGCTTCATCATTTCTGTGGAATTCATTGCAGATCCTCTCAGCAAAAGGTTGTCGGGCGCTGGGAACCACATGGCCGGAATTCGGGGGGGCAAAACCAGCGCCAGGACTATACCGCTCCGCATTCAACCGGGCAATCCCCAGCTGAGGAAAAAAGAGCCTCGGCTCACGACAGGAAGTCCGACCCAGCGGACTTTTGCTCTCTAACTCGCCTTTTAGCCCGGTAGTCCCGCAGCAATTTGAGCAGAAGCGGCCCGATCGCATCCTGCAGGCCGTGCGCGAACATCCCTGGCCGTACTGTCCCGCGCCAGTGCGCCACCGCTGTAAAAAGTGTCGCCGAAATTCCCATCACTACGGCTCGGGACACTCGCTGCTACGCATGTACTCGTCCGAAAATGGCTGCTGAAATCAGCACTCCGGCCGCTACGCTCTCTCTCTGTGCCGTAAATTGCCGTTGCAGATATCCGCGGTAAATCGCCGCTTGGCTTATTCCTGCAACTACCGAAACTAGTACCCAGAGAAATCTAATCCATCGGCGTCTGCGCTGGCAGGAACGCAACGTCCCGTCCGGCGACCCACTTTGACCGCCGTCGTATCTCAGTCCAGAGCATTCCCACCGGTGTGCGGCTCCAACGTTTTGCGAAGAATTGCCGAATCGCGTCACATAAGCACTACAGCAATTCACGATTCATGGCATATTGAATTTTTGTAGATGAGGCCGCATGACCCAGGACAAATTCAAACCAGACCAACGGTCCTTAGATCAATGGGCAGCCGTTGACCGCTATTTCTCCGAACAACTCTCTCTTTCCGATCCGGCTCTCGACGCAGCGATGGCCGCCAACAAATCCGCTGACTTGCCGGCCATCGACGTCGCACCCAATCAGGGCAAACTTCTGCAATTGTTGGCGCAACTAGCCGGCGCGCGAAGAATCCTCGAAATCGGCACTCTCGGCGGCTACAGCACCATCTGGCTCGCGCGTGCACTGCCCGCTGGCGGCCGCTTAATCACACTCGAATTCAATCCAAAACATGCCGAAATCGCCCGCGCCAATATTGAGCGCGCGGGCCTCACGCAGAGGGTCGAGGTTCGCGTCGGAGCCGCTCTCGACACGCTTCCCGAGCTGCAGAATGAAAGTAGTGAACCGTTCGACCTGATTTTCATCGACGCGGATAAACCCAACAACTCCGAATATCTGCGCTGGGCGCTCAAGCTTTCCCGTCGCGGAACCCTGATCATCATTGACAACGTTGTGCGCGACGGCGCCGTCATTGATGCTGGCAGCAGCGATAAAGACGTGATTGGCGCGCGTAACCTCTTCGAACTGCTGGCAAGCGAACCGCGCCTCAGTTCGACCGCGATTCAAACCGTCGGCAGCAAAGGCTATGATGGCTTCGCTTTTGCTCTCGTCGCTAGCGGTTGAAATCTGGAGTCTTCCTGCGGCTTCGCGTATCCGGGCTTTGGCCTCTCTCAGAATCCGCCGGCGGCAAATGCTCGTCTCTCTGCTACACCTTGGGCCAATTAACTACTTCGTGACACCTGTACCTACGGGTGACCGCGCCACGGTCACCTGCTCCTATCCTGACAGTAGCAAGTCGCATTTGGGTGTGGGAGGGGACTGTGTTTCTACCTCTGCGTCACGAAAACATGCAGGGCCGCCGCTGGCCGATCATTTCCATCGCCCTGATTCTCATTAACATTTTCGCTTTCCTGGGCACGCACTGGCAGATGGACCAGGAAAATCCGCAGCGCGGCGAGGTCCGTGCGCACATTCTGCTGCTCGCGGCCATGCACCCCGAACTGAGCACGCCCGCCGACGTTCAGGAAATGGTCTCCACTTTCAAGCGCGATCACGCTGATACCTGGCAGCAGGCGGAATCCCACACGCGCGAACTAGCCGACGCTTGGGACGCCAGGGTCCGCTTGATGGAAGATCCGGCGGCTCTGCAGGCCGAAATGGACTCGCTCACCGCGCAATATTCCTCTATGACCAGCGCTTCCCTTCTTGAGAAATACGCCTTTGTTCCCGCTCACCCTCACGCTCTTGCTTATCTCAGCGCGAATTTTCTGCATGGAGGCTGGCTGCATATTATCGGCAACCTGTGGTTTCTGTGGCTGGCTGGCGCCATTCTGGAAGACACTTGGGGACGCCTCATCTATCCGGCCTTCTATCTGATCGCCGGCGCAGCCGCTCTTCAATTCCATGCCTGGCTTAATCCAGGAAGTCTCACGCCGACGCTGGGCGCGTCGGGAGCGGTGGCAGCCTTAATGGGCGCTTTCCTGGTTCGTTTTCCAACCAGCAAAATCGAAGTGGCGCTGATCCTGGGTGTGCGCAGCCTGGTTAATCTGTCGCTGGGCAAAGGCATTCGGTTCAAGGCTGCGGCCTATTGGTTGCTTCCGTTCTGGCTGCTTTCGGAAATTTTCTCGGGCGCGCTTACCGGCAAGAACTCTGGCGTGGCTCACTGGGCGCACGTCGGCGGATTTGCCTTCGGTGCGCTGGCGGCTCTTGCGCTGCGCTATTCGGGCCTCGAGCAGCACGCCGACCAGGCCATCGAAGCGAAAGTGACCTGGACTGCGAACCCCGCGATTGTGCAGGCCACCGAACAGATGGAGCAAGGCAAGCTCGACAACGCCGTCGCAACACTTCAGGGCTTTTTGGCCGCGAAACCCGATTCCGAAGAGGGCTACACGCTTCTTCATCAGGTCTACTGGCGCAAGAACGACCTGAGATCTTACCGCGACACCGTCGCGAAATTGATTCAGCTCCACCTGAAGAATCAGAATCTGGACGCCGCGTCAGAGAACTACGAGGACTTCAAGAATACGGGGGTGGAATCGCTTCCCGCACCTATCTGGCTCGAACTCTGCCGGGCAATTGAGAGCCAGGGAAATTACGAGCGTGCCGCTGCCGAGTATGAGCGTCTGGCCACCGCTTTCCCGTCGGAACGTCCCGCGCTTCTCGCGTTGCTTGCCGCAGGCCGCCTCTCACTCAAGAATTTGAATCGCCCCTCGCTGGCGCTGCAGTTCTACGAAGCCGCGGCAAAATCTCCGGTTCCACATCTCGACTGGGAAACCAACATCCGCAAGGGCATCGAAAACGCCAAGAAGGCGCTGGCGTTGGCGCCGGCCTGAACTGATTTTTTTTCGCATGATAGAGGGCTTTCGGCCAATCTCGATTTTCCCAGGCAGCCTGCTGCTCTTTCCCCGGTGCATATCTGTAACTTCGCTTGATCAATTGGCGTAGGTATCCTCAAGCCAGCAGTTGAGCGCGATCGTCCTGCTGCGATGGAGCATACCAATGGCCGAGCACGTGGTTGGCAGAAACATGATTTCAACGCCAAATCCCAGTGCGTCATTCCCCGTCTGGGTGCAAATTGTGGTGGTTGTCGGCGCCGTCCTCTTGACTGCAGGTGCGTTCATTTCTCTCTTGCATCCGGTGCTGCTGGTTTCTCCTCACGACGAAATCAATCCCGCTGTGCGCGTCTATGCTGTCTACACTTTTTCGCGCGACCTGGCTCTTGCCTTCATGCTTATCGTGGCGTTGCTCCTACGAGCCCGAGCGACTCTAAACAGCGTCCTGCTGCTCACGGGCTTCATCCAATTGCTGGATGCTTTCGCCGACTGCATGGATCATCGCTGGGCCATCGTCCCGGCAGCTCTGGTGCTTGGCGCGATCTTCCTGCGCGCAGCCGCATCTCTGACTGGCGCCGCCTTCTGGAAAACCAGGCCTGGAAACAAACCATATAGCCGACCGCGAAGGAATCGCCTAGCTGCTATTTCCATTTGATCTTCGCCGCCAGACGCCCGAGCCAGACCAGGTAGACCTAAGTCCTTTACCATCTGCAGTTACAGCAAAACGTCCCTGCAACTCCTTTAGAATCTGCAGTTTCAAAAATGGGGGTGGGGTGGCTGCGGACTCGATTCAACCCTCCGGGCACTCCATCGACGATTAGCGCGTCCAATGACTACCCGAGGAGCTAGCCCAATGCCGTACTTCGTACTTGAATTCTTCAGTCGGCCCTTCCGCCGCCTCATCACTCTCGCTATATTCCTGCCGGTTTCTCTTCTCGGCCATTCGTTGTGGGTGCTCCCTTCTTCTCAGGACGGACTCCCCGGTCCCGCGCAACGCCTCCTTGACCGCCTCGTAGCCGCCGCCGTCGAACGAACTCATCACATCGTCCGCTACGACCCAGCATACGTTCGCATCCCGTACCCGGGAGGGGACGTCCCGGCGTCCACCGGAGTCTGCACCGATGAAGTGATCCGGGCCTACCGCGCCGTTGGCATCGACCTGCAAAAAGAAGTCCATATGGATCTTTTGAATCATCGTTCCGCTTATCCTCGAACATGGGCCAGCACTTCGCATACCTCTGGCCCGCCGCCGACCGATACCAACATCGATCATCGTCGCGTTCCTAACCTGATGTTTTTTTTCCGCCGCCACGGGGAGATTCTGCCGTTGTCGGCAGAAGCCCGCGATTATCATCCGGGCGATCTCGTCGCTTGGAATTTGGGTGGAGGAATTACGCATATCGGAATCGTCGTGGACCAGGTTTCGCCGCAGTCCGGACGTTACCTCGTCGTCCACAATATCGGCCGGGGTCCTCAGATGGAGGATGTCCTTTTCGACTGGAAAATCATCGGTCACTACCGCTACTTGGGGGAAAGTACTAGACAGTAATCAGCTATGTGACAATCCCAGCCGTGTCAAGCTTCGGTTACACGAGCAAGGTCTTCGTAAAATGTCGGATACGAAACGCCCGCGCATTCCGCGTCGCGAATCGTGGTCGGACCTTCGGCCCCCAGCGCGGCCACCGCAAATGCCATCGCGATGCGGTGATCGCCGTGCGGCTCGATGACCGCGCCGCGCAATTTCCCGGCGCGGCGTCCCGCCACTTTCAAGCCATCGGGAAATTCTTCTACCTTTGCGCCCATGCGTCGCAGATTTTCAGCAAGAGCCGAAATGCGGTCGCTCTCTTTTACGCGAAGTTCTGCGGCGTCACGAATCTCAATGCCCTCTTCGGTGAACGGACCCAGCGCCGCCAGCATCGGCAATTCATCAATGACCAGTGGAATTTCCGTGCCGGCGATGACGCCGCCTTTCAGTTCCGCGGCCTTCACTGCAATGTCGCCAATGATTTCGCCTTGCGCGCTGCGCAGCGAAAGTATCTGTAGCGAAGCTCCCATGCGCGCAAACACGTCCAGGATTGCAGTACGCGTCGGATTCAATCCAACCCCTTGAATGTGCAGACTGGATTCGGGAAACAGCGACGCAGCCGCGATGAAAAACACCGCTGAGGACAAATCGCCCGGCACCTCGATTTTTCTTCCCGTCAGCTTGATTTCGCCGTTCGCGTGAATCCGGATCGTGCGTCCATGCCGCTCGATGGGAACGCCAAATTCTTCCAGCGCCAGCTCGGTGTGGTCGCGCGTAGGCGACGGCTCGGCGACACTGGTGTCGCCCTCTGCGAACAGTCCCGCCAGCAGCACTGCAGACTTTACTTGCGCGCTGGCCATCGGCATTTCGTAATGAATGCCGCGCAACTTTCCGCCGAAGATCTCGAGCGGCGCAAAGTTTTCATTGTGCGCCAGAATTTGCGCGCCCATTTCACGCAACGGCGTCAGGATGCGTTTCATCGGCCGCTTGTTCAGCGAATCGTCGCCGGCAATTTTGCTGGTGAAATTCTGCCCGGCAAGAATCCCGGAAAGCAGCCGGATCGTCGTTCCAGAATTCCCCGCGTCCAGCACACGCTTACTGCTCCTCAATCCGTGCAACCCGTGGCCCGTCACGCGTACCAGATTCTTGTCTACTTTTACCTCCGCGCCCAACGCTTTCATGCAGCCCAGGGTGCTGTGGCAATCCGCGGCCAGCGCGAAATTTGTAAGTTCACTTTTGCCTTCGGCGATTCCCGCCAGCATCGCGTAGCGGTGCGAAATGGATTTGTCGCCGGGAGGCACCACGCCGCCCGCGACTACCTTTGCCGGATGAATTGTTTTTTTGCTCACGGGCTCGCTCGAAATCGCGCTCAGCAGTTTGCTTGCCGGAAAATTTTAGCACGCAGGGGCGGGAGTTTCCTTGCCACAACTGTCCGCCCGGACAGTTTAGAGAAATGCACGTCCTGGCCCACGCGGTGAAATCAACCGGCCCGCTGCTACGTATCATGGATTGGGAGCATCAATATGATGTACCGCGGGGAAGTTGGATAAGGACGCTGCAACAGTGCGTTCGCCCCGGGGACCTAGAAAAGAGCTGGAGGAGAAAGTTAATGTCCGTCCGTAGTTCTGCAGTCAGCCTGTTTGTCCACGCCGCAATGGTGGTGGGAGCGATTTTAGCCGTAACGATTTTGCTGGCCGCCATGCCCGGCCACAACGCGCCGTCCGTTTTAACGGTCAGCCTGCCTCAGCAGCAAAGCGCGGCTTCGCAGCCCGTGCCCAGCATCCCCCGGGCCTCGATCAGAACGGACGCGAGCGACGAAAGGGCTAATGAAACAGCGGCCGTCAGTGATATGAGCGCCATGCACGGCAGCAACGCGCACATGCACATGACGGGAATGCGTCCGCAGACGCCGGCCGACGTTGAGCGCGCCAATCGAATTGTGGCGCAACTGCGTGCTGGGATTGAAAAATACCAGGACTATCACGCCGCACTGAATGAAGGGTACCGGATTTTTCTTCTTGATCTGCCGCAGCCGGAATATCACTTCACGAAATACAAGAATGGATTTCTGGAAGCGTTGCGGTTCGATCCATCGCAGCCTACTTCCCTGCTGTACCGCAAGACTAACGACGGCTATGAACTGGTGGGCGCGATGTACACCATGCCCAAGAGCGCTACGGAAGAACAACTGAACGAGCGCGTTCCGTTAAGCGTCGCGATGTGGCACTTGCACACAAATCTGTGCATGCCACCAAGGGACGAGCTGAAGACTGCGGACTGGACCAAGTTCGGGTTGAAGGGGTCAATTTCTACACAAGAAGCCTGCGACGACGCGGGCGGCAAATTTCATCCATCTATTTTTGGATGGATGGTTCATGTGTATCCCTACGAAGATTCGCTCGACAAAATATTCGCGATGCGTCACCACGGTTAAGTTTCGGCTGACACGGAAAAGCGGCAGCGAGGCTGCCGCACTCCGAAGGCGCCCGCCTCAGCAGGGAGACTGCAAGAACAAGATGATCATTTGGTGGTGTCGCGGAGAAGGACGACGTCGGATTCGCGGTGACCACGCGGAACCTGGAGCTTTTTCTGGTCCGGCGACCAGGCAAGTCCAAAAATTGCGTCAGAGTGAAACTGCGTGATCTGCCGGCCTGGCTTCCCGTCCAAAGGCTGCAGCCAGATATTGTCCGCATTGTTGTCGCCGGTGATTGTATACGCCAGTGCCTGCCCATCAGGAGCAAACCGAATCGTGCCATCGCCGACTTTGATTCGTGGATTCGGATCAAGAGTCAGCGCAGGAGCGTCCACGGAGGCGCTTTTGAAGATGCCGAGTCGTTGGCTGTAGGTGTTTGTGGAGGCTTCCACGCGCGTGCCGAACGCGACGAATTGGTGATCGTCCCAGGAGACGCCGGCAATCGGGAAAACACCCCACTCCGATCCGCTTCGAGGCTTGATCTGCTCCGAACCTCCCTTTTCAAGGGCAACCCGCATCCAGGGCGATTCGGTGTTTCCGGAATAGTAGACCCATTTCCCAGTCGGCGCACAATTGGGAAAACTGTCGCTGTCGCCACTGGTGAGCCGTGTGAGGTTGGAGCCATCGGCATCCATTCGCCACAGACGCTGGGAATTGTCGTTCTCGTGTCCGCGCATGGTGATCACAATGGTGTGGCCGTTTTCGCAGATCGCAGCGGATCCAAGCGACGCATTGCTGTCACTGAAGATCTCGGTCTGCTGCGAACCGTCGAGACTGACCCGCAACAGCCTGGAAGGAAGCACCAGCAGGACTTCAGAGTTGCTGAGCCAACCACCGCTCCTGGTCTGTTGCAGCAACTTGGATATTCCGGGAATGGGAGAAGCGGTCCCGCCACGCGATGCGGGCAGAATGTCTATTTCCGCGACGCTCTGGGCCTGGATGGTACTAAGGGTGCGGCCATCGCCGGAAAGCGCAATTGAGTTGTAGTTGTTGGTGTCGTTGGTGACGGGCTCAAGTTTGCCAGCGGGATAAGAGAGGTAGCCGACCTGCCCTCGCGCGTAGTTCGTACTTTTGTCGCGATATAGAACCAGCAAGCCGCGGCCGTCGGGCATCCATTTCACATCCGTGAAGCGCTTGTCCGGGAGGGAAACCAGCAGGACTTCTTGATTCTTTGCCACGTCGAAAAGCAGGAGCTGGCTCTCCTCCTGATTGCTCCCGAGAGTCAGTACAAATGCGATGAACTTTCCGTCCGCGGACCAACTCAGCTGGGCCGGTATCGAGCCGCCCCTGACGAGAAGCAATTGTTCGCCCGAACCGTTGGCGTTCGCGGAAATCCAGCGACATTTATTCGGTTCGGGGTTGTTGCAGCGGACGAAGACCATCTTCTGACCGTCAGCAGATAAAGCAGGATGCGCGTCGATGTCACGAACCAGAAGTTTGGGAGTCCCACCCAGCACCGGAGCGCGGAATAACAGGTGGTACAGTCCGGTCTTGTCTCCGGCCTGGAGAAAATAGAGATAGTTGCCGTCCGGCGAGAAAGAAAGCGAGAAAAACGGGTTTTGAGAGGGCGCGACAACCTGGGTATCGCTGGAAGTCGGCACATTCCGCAGCCAGAGACTCTCGAGACCGTTTTCGCCTTTGGTGAAAAGCAGGTATTTTCCGTCGGGAGATATAGCGGAGAGGCTGGCGGCACCGGAATTCGTGGCCTGAGTAATGGAGTACTGTGCGAAGGGGCGGGGCGCGCTGCGCACAAAAAAGCTGCGCAGGCCAAAGCCTGTGCCCGCGATCAGAACGAGAACGATTGCGCCAATCGCTGCCGCTCCCCACTTGTGTTGTTTGGCGACCGCAGCGATGGCAGAGCTTCCTGAAGAATGCTGAACGACAAGCGAAGCAGTTGGAGACGCGCTGCTGGCAGGCACTGCGGTTGCTGCAACAATTCCCGAAGCGGAACTCGGAGCCGCAGCAGGGGGCTCTCGATCTGAGGCCCCGTCGGAATCAGAGTGGCGGTGTCTGCCGGAGCTGGTGTCGCGTTTCAGGCGTTTCAAGTCGGCGCGTATTTCCGCGGCACTCTGATAGCGCAGGTCGCGGTCCTTTTCCATGGCCTTCTTGATCAATTGTTCGAGTTCCAGAGGTATGGCTGGATTGAGGCGAACCGCTGCCGGCGGATCTTTGTGCAGGATTTCATTGAACACCGCGCCGGAGCTTTCGCCTTTGAACGGAAGAAATCCGCTGGCCATTTCGTAGATCACGACACCGAAAGAAAAGAGATCGGTGCGCGCATCCAGTTGCTTACCGAGAACTTGCTCCGGAGACATGTAAGAGACAGTACCGAGCGCGCTGCCGGGACTGGTCAGTTGTTCGGAGTCGGCGCCAATTGTGGCCTGCGCGGTATCGGCTCCGGCCGTTACCTTAGTGGAAGCGACTTTTGCGAGACCGAAATCGAGAACTTTGGCGTGGCCACGCTTAGTGACGAAAATATTTGCAGGTTTGATGTCGCGGTGCACGATGCCCTCGGCGTGCGCGGCATCGAGCGCATCGGCGACATCAATAGAAATATCGAGCACACGATCGAGTTCCAAGCTCTGGCCGCTGATGAAGTGTTTGAGCGTCTGGCCATCGAGAAATTCCAGAGCGATGAAGGCCTTGTCGTTCTGCTCGCCGATGTCGTGAATGGTGCAGATGTTGGGATGATTCAGAGCGGAAGCCGCTTGCGCTTCGCGCTGGAAACGCGCGAGGGCTTGCGAGTCTTTCGCGACCTCTTCCGGAAGAAATTTTAGGGCGACAAAACGGTGAAGGCGTATGTCTTCGGCTTTGTAGACGACGCCCATCCCGCCACCCCCCAATTTTTCCGTGATCCGGTAGTGAGAGACGGTCTGACCAATGAGTGATGGAGAACTCGCCATTTAAGATGGAACTCCAAGGTCGCCAGAGTAGTGGCCGACATCTTAGGTTGCGGGCGAGGGACAAGTCAACGAGAGGCGTCGTATGCACAGAAAACAAACACCCGCCTTGAGAAGGCAGCCGATACGACAGGCAAGAATGAATGACGGCGGGATTTCAGGTCTTGACCGGGAAACGGAGAACGGAAAAACCCGTCTCTGCATTTGTGAAACCACAGTTCTAGAACGCCTAGCGCGATAGGCCTAGGGTTTTGGCGCTTGGGGTTGGATTGCGCGGCGGTACTCTGACGCGTATCATCGTTTTTCATGCTTCCGGCCAACCGTTCGCTCCGTTTTTCCGTTCGAATCAACCGAATCCCGCTGCACGCCATCATGCTGGCTTTGGCGAGCCTGCTATTTGGTGGCAACTGCGTATTCGCGCAGGTTCCCGCTGGTTCAAATGAGACTATCTCAGTCGATCAAGTGCGGCCGGGAATGCAAGGCTACGCCTACACGATTTTTGCCGGCGATCAGGTGGAGAAATTCGATTTGGAAGTGATCGGCGTGATGCCGAATTTTCTGGGGCCGAAGCAATCGATCATTCTGGTGCAACTCAAAGGGCCGAAAGTGGAGCATACCGGCGTGGTCGCTGGCATGAGCGGAAGCCCAGTGTATATCGAAGGAAAACTGGCGGGCGCGCTTTCGCTGAAGCTAGGAATTTTTACCAAGGAGCCGATTGCCGGAGTGACGCCAATTGCGGACGTGCTTGCCGGTGGGGGAATTCCCGGTCCAATTTCGGGTAATGCAGGCGGAGGGGCTTTGGCGCAGGGCCCGGCATCGAACGGGTTGGCAAGTGAATTTTCTCAAAGGGCCGGGCTGCAGGGTGGCGCGGAATTACATTCGATTGAAACGCCGTTGGTGTTTTCCGGATTTCAGACCTCGGCAATCCAGAAGTTCTCCAGCCAATTGGACGGAATGGGATTCATAGCGGCGCAGGGCGGAACGACGCCTGCGCGGCCCGACGATGCAAAGCTGGCACCGGGTGATATGGCGGGAATGGTACTGGTGCAGGGCGACGTGTCGATTAATTCGGCATGCACGGTGACGGCGATTCGCGGCGACCGGGTATTTTTGTGTGGGCATCCGTTTCTGAATCTTGGTGATGTGCAACTGCCGATGGCGCGCAGCCGGGTGTTGACGACGCTTTCATCGGATATGGCGTCCACAAAAATCGTAAATGTGGGCGGCCCGATTGGCACGATTACCGGCGATCACTTGACGGCGGTTACGGGAAGGCTTGGCGCGGCGCCGGCGATGATTCCGCTGGAGTTGACGACAAAATCCGCGCTTGGGGAAAAAGTGATTCACGCCCAAGTTGTGAATCATCCGAAATTGACGCCACTGCTGGTGGCGCTGACGGCGTTTAACGGACTCACACAGAATGTGGTGTACGGCGAAGGCACCACTCTGAAGTTGAATGCGGAGATTCGAATGAAGGGGCACGCTCCGGTGGAAATCGAAAACACGTTTGCTCCCGGAGATTCGCTGAGCCCCGACGGGATGCCAGTGGCGCTTAGCATAATGAACGTGGTGATGCGGCTTTTCACCAATCAATTCGAGCCGGTAAAGATCGAAAACATTGCGGTGCACGTGGAAAGTGTGCCGGGGCGGCAATCGTATTCGATTGAAAGTGCATGGCTGGAAAAGGGCGAAGCGGCACCGGGAGAAACATTGCGGCTGCGCGTTCTCTTGCGACCTTACCGGGGCGCGGCGCGGATTGAAGAGACTTCCATCAAGGTGCCGGACCAGGTGATGCGCGGTACAAACTTGCGGGTGATGGTCAGCGAAGCGGACTGGATGAACCGGGCGTCGCGCGGATTTGCCGGTGGATTGGGACAAGGTAGTTCGGCCGGGCTCGATCCTTTGATTGCGCTGATCAATCGTGAGCGGAAGAACGACCGGCTGTATGTGGGGCTGTTTGTGCCGTCACCGACGATGTTATGGGACGACAAGGAACTGCCCAACGTGCCGCTATCGCAGATCAATGCGATTGATGGACGGCCCGCCCCGGGCACCGTGCAGATTTTGCGGGAATCGCTGGCGAGCGAAGCAAACGTCGCGATGTCCGGCCCGGTGACAGGGATTGTTTCGTTGAATTTGCCAGTGCGATGAAAGTAGCAGAAAAGGACAAGGTGCAGGGTACAAGCGCCTTGTCGAGTCCAGATGCCCTTGAGGAAACGAATAAGAGGAAGGCGGCGAGCGTGCGGAAGGCTAGCGGACAGAAGGCAAAATCTCAGCGGCCGGGGCTTACTGCACTGGGGTGCACTCTGCTTTTCGTCACAGTGGGCGCGGGGATGGCGACGGCGGAGCATACCCGGCGGTGGCGGCAATCCACGTATGAAGATTTTCTGAAGGGCACGACACACGGAATCGCGGTGCGCAGCGACGGAAGGCTGGAGCTTGCGCCGAAGTTTACGCAGCTGGCGGATGCGGATGCCTCCTACTTGTGGGCGGTAAAACTGGATGCGAAGGGCACTCCGTACGCGACTGGTGGATCGCCAGCAAAAGTTTTTAAGCTGGACGCAAACGGAAAAGCGGCGACGGTGTTCGAATCGAGTGAACTTTCGGCGCAGGCGATAGCGTTCGATGCAAAAGGAGCCCTGTATGTGGGGACTTCTCCGGACGGAAAGGTTTACAAGGTTTCAGCTTCCGGCGAGAAGAGCGTGTTTTTTGACCCCAAAACAAAATACATCTGGGACATCGCATTCGGGCCGGACGGGACTTTGTACGTTGCCACCGGAGACAAAGGCCAGCTCTACGCGGTGACGCCGGATGGCAAGAGCGAACTTTTCTACGCAAGTGACGAAGCGCATATCCGGGTGATTGTGTCTGATGGAAAAGGGAATGTGATCGTTGGCACCGAGCCAAGCGGGCGAGTGCTGCGACTGACGAAAACAAAAAGCGCGGGAATTGCGGAAGGTTTCGTGCTGTATGAAACGCCAAAGCGTGAAGTAACGGCATTGGCCGTTGGATCGGACGGCTCGATCTTTGCGGCGGCCATCGGGGAGCGCCAGCACAATGCGGCGGTGAATCTGGGAGTGAGCAGTAGCACAACGACCACCATGGTCACGGCGAGTGGAAATGTGACGGTGGTAAGCCCGGCGCAAGGCACCCAACAAGCGCCCGCGCCTTTTATTGCGTTTCCCCCGCAGATTTCGAGCGGAATTTACAAAATTGCGCCGGATGGAGCGCCGGAAGAGTTGTGGGCGTCGCGCGATGATGTGGTGTACTCACTGGGAATTGGCGACGACGGGCGATTGCTGGCGGGACTGGGAAATAGCGGAGCGCTGCTGGCCATTGATGGCAAGGGCGTGTTCGCGCAATTGGCGAAAGCGGGATCGGCGCAGATTACCGGAATCGTGCGCAACGGCGTGGGAAAAATATTTTTGTGCACGGCGAATCCGGGAAAGCTGATCGCTTTGGGGCCGGAGTATGAGGCGGAGGGAACGTACGAGTCGCGGTCATTTGACACGCAGCTATTTTCGCAGTGGGGCCGGGTGGAATGGTGGAGTCCGGCGGTGGCCGATGCCAGGAACGCTGCTGCCAAGAACAAAGAACCGCGACTGGAATTGTATGTACGCAGCGGAAATACGGAAGATCCGGGCAAGGAATGGTCAAAGTGGTACGGGCCATATTCAACGAGTGGCGCGCAAACAGAAGCGCCGGCGGCAAGGTTTGCGCAGTGGAAGGCTGTAATACACGATGGACGGCCGGGCGATGGGATCGAGTGGGTGAGCTTGGCGTACGAACCGAAGAACGTGGCGCCAGTGATCGACGGAATCGCGCTGCAGGATCCGGGAGTGCGTGCGCAGGCGCAACAGAATCTGGCGACGGGCGCCGCTGCGATTGCGACCTTGAAGTATCCACCGACGCAGACAACCACGGTTGGGGTAATAGTTAACCCGGCGCAGAACGCCACCACGACAAAATTCGAAGCGCCGCCGCAAGCCACAGTGCAGAAGGGCTACCAGACTGTGGTTTGGACGGCGCACGACGACAACGAGGATGAGCTTAGATATGCGGTTTATTTTCGCGGCGAAGGCGAGAAAGAATGGAAGCTGCTTAAGGATAATCTGGAGCAGAAATTTTATTCGTTTGACACGACGACGTTGCCGGACGGGGCTTATTACTTGAAAATTGTGGCGACGGATGCGGCTTCGAATCCCCCGGATAGAGCTTTGAAGAGGGAACGCGAGAGCGAGCGATTCGAAGTGGACAATACGCCACCGGTGATAGGGAAAGTTGAATCATCGTTGGCGGGCGGCAAAGCCACTATAAGCTTCGCGGCTACGGACACAGGATCGAATATCGAGCGCGCGCAATACAGCGTCGATGGCGGAGAGTGGATGCTGCTTGCGCCGAAAACAGGCATCAGCGATGGGAAACAGGAGTCTTACGAATTCACGGTGAACGGACTAAAGGCCGGCGAACACACGATTGCAGTGAGAGTTTATGACCGGTTTGAAAACGTGGGCAGCGGAAAAGCGGTGGTGGAACGCTGAGCCGGGCGGTTAACCGGTCCAGCGATCGGTACGCGGCATGGAGACGAAGGTCTCAATCTCGGCGCCGAAGCCGATGCGGCCGTCACCGTAGGGCTCATCGCGAACGTGCACAACGCGTGCCCGGCAATGCGTTTCCTTGGGCTTATCGCCGGTGATTTCCGCGGGCATGCGCAAAGTGGCTTCGATGGGCATGCCGATCTGCAGCGGCGCCGACGTGGCGAAGTAAAATCCACCTTGAGAAACGTTAAGGGCTTCGGTGAAGTGTTCGCTCTTGTCCGCAGCCAAGCCCATGGCCTTGAAGCGAATGGGCGTACGCATCGGATAGCGCGTCAATTGACGACGTTCAGCAAGGTCCATACGAAGCTCCTTCGCGCCGGGGAGGGAGACTGCGGCTCACTTGCAGTGCGGAAGGGTGAACCGAAGCTTAACAGACGGGCCGCCGGGGTCAAGTTGAAACACAGTAAAATGCGTGGAAACAATCGCTAATAGGACGCGGTGTTAGTTCGCTTCCCGTTCGCCTATGCTGTATTCGATAGTTCAGAGGCTGGTTGAGCCAGGTCTGCAGGAGCGCAAAGGCGATGGAAATGTCCAAGGAAATGAATGAAGGGTTGGCAAAATCCAGTTGGGAAAGCATTGCGGAGGCGCATGCGCGAATTGCGCCAAGGATTCACCGGACGCCGGTGCTACGTTCGGCCACGCTTGACGCGATGTGCGGGGCGCAATTGTTTTTCAAGTGTGAGAATCTGCAGAAGACGGGGTCGTTCAAAATACGCGGGGCCACGAATGCCATATTTTCGCTGACGGATTCAGAAGCGGCTCCTGGGATTGTGACACCCTCGAGTGGCAATCACGGAGCGGCGGTGGCGTGCGCGGCTGCGTGGCGAGGAGTGCCGGCGTGGATCGTGATGCCGAAAAACGCACCCGCGGTGAAGTGCAAAGCGGTGGAAGCGTACGGCGGGAAAATTACATTTTGCGAACCGCGGATTTCCGCGCGCAATGAAACGGCCGCTCGCGTTCAGGCCGAAACCGGTGCGGTGCTGATTCATCCGTATGACGATGACCGGATCATTGCAGGGCAGGCGACGGCAGCGAAAGAATTGCTTGAAGAAGTCGAGGTGCTGGACGCGTTGCTCACGCCAGTCAGCGGCGGCGGATTGTTGAGCGGTTCGGCATTGAGCGCCAAGCACATACGGCCTGATATCAAAGTTTATGGCTGCGAACCAGCCAAAGCGGACGATGCTTACCAGTCATTGCGGACGGGAAAGCTGCATTCGCTGGAATCGAGCGACACCATTGCGGACGGACTGCGAGCTTCGCTGGCAGTGCGGACGTTTGCGATTTTGCAGAAACACCTGACGGGCATCTTTCTGGTGAGCGAAGAAGAAATTGTTGGGGCGATGGCGCTGATCTGGGAGCGGCTGAAAGTGATTACCGAGCCATCGTCGGCGATTGTGCTTGCGCCACTACTGAAGCGCGAGGTGTTGGAGTCGATTTCCGGCGGCGTGGCACGCGCGCGAAGACCGCGGATCGGGATTATCCTCTCCGGGGGAAATGTTGACCTGAACGCACTTCCATTCGAACAACATACCTCGTCAGGTTATTAGATTTGTGGTACCCTCTCGGCGTTCAGTACGTCGCCGCCCACGGGCATTCTGGCGCACATTGCGAGTAGCTTTCAGGTGGTGAGGCTACGTGAGTGTCCGGAGAGACGGATAATCCGCAGAGTCAGGGCAATCAGGTACCTCAAATGAAAATCTCCCAGCGGCTGCTCCCTTATGGGTGTGCATTGGCGGTGCTGTGTCTGTTGGTTACCAGCGAATTGGCGGGCCAGACTGCGAGCCCGGTTGCGAATCGGGTGACAGAGACCCCGGATGGAAACGTACGCGTGACGCTGACGGGAAACGTGCATCCACTGGCGCGCGCGGAGAACAGCCGCGGAGCAGTGGCGGATTCCCTGCCGATGCAGCGTATTTTGCTGTTACTGAAGCGAAGCGCCGCGCAGCAAGCCGCGCTGCAGTCATTAATGGAGGCGCAGCAGGACAAATCGTCGCCGAGTTTTCACAAGTGGCTGACGCCTGACGAGTTTGGCAAACAGTTTGGACCGTCGGACGCCGATGTGCAGGCTGCGACGGACTGGCTGAGCGCGCAAGGTTTCGCGAATGTGCGAGTGGCGAGAGGAAGTAACGTCATTGAGTTCAGCGGGACCGCAGGCCAGGTGCGGCAAGCGTTTGGCACGACGATCCAGAATTACGAAATGAATGGCACCATGTACGTGGCGAATGCGAGCGATCCGCAGATTCCGGCGGCGCTGGCGCCAGTGATCTCGGGAATTGTGTCGCTGCATAATTTTCCGAAGAAGTCGCATGCCCGGTATGTAGGCGACGCTCAAATGGACGCTGTAAGCCACAAGCTAAAGCCGTTATTCACGTTTCCCTTCGGGAATGGAACTTTTTACGGTGTAGGACCCGGGGACTTTGCAACGATCTACAACACGAAACCGCTGATTGCCAGTGGAAATAACGGCACTGGACAAATCATTGCCATCGTGGGCGAGACGCAAATCAATCCCCAGGACGTGTCCGACTTCCGGGCCATGTTTGGACTGACAAACAATTTCCCGGCGTCGAACATCATCTTGAACGGGATGGATCCTGGAATTACTTCACAGGACGAAGAGTCAGAATCGGATCTGGACCTACAGTGGTCGGGAGCAGTGGCTCCGGGAGCGACGGTGAAATTTGTGGTGTCCGCTTCGACTCCAGCTTCCGCGGGCATCGATCTCTCGGCGCTCTACATTGTCGAGCACAACCTGGCCGACGTGATGAGTGAGAGTTACGGCGATTGTGAAGCGAATCTGGCTGCAGGCGGGAATGCGTTTTACAACGCTTTGTGGGAGCAAGCCGCGGCACAAGGTATCACCGTGGTGGTGTCGTCCGGCGACGGAGGTTCGGCTGGCTGCGACGACTTTAATAATTCTGCGCCGGCGACGCGCGGGCTGGCAGTAAGCGGACTTGCAGCAACGCCGTTTAATGTTTCGCTGGGTGGAACGGACTTCAACCAATTCAACCTGCAGACCACGTTCTGGAACGCAACGAACGATTCGGTGACGGGCACTTCCGCGAAGGGATATATTCCGGAATTCCCATGGAACGAAAACTGTTCGCAACTTGGGCTGACGGGTTGTGGAGCGTCGGCGCCGCAAGGTTCGGTGAATATCGTCGCTGGAAGCGGGGGAGCGAGCTCCGTGTACGCAAAGCCCAAATGGCAGATGGGCGTCACCGGAGTTCCGAATGACAATCATCGCGATCAGCCGGATGTATCGTTGTTCGCGAGCCCGGGATTTGAGGGTAGTGGATATTTGTTTTGCCAGGCAGATCTAACGGGAGTACCCTCCTGCAACTTAAACGAAGCGATGTACACGTTTCACGTCGTCGGAGGCACATCCGCCTCGGCTCCGGCGTTTGCCGGGATGATGGCGCTGGTAAACCAATATGCAGCGGCGCACGGAGGAACGTCGCGGCAAGGGAACGCGAATACGACTTTGTACGCCTTGGCGAAGAAATCGGGCGCGAGCTGCACATCGAGCGCGACTGAAGCCGCAGGCTGCATTTTTAACGATGTCGCAGCGGGGAATGTTCACTATCCGGCGGGAGCGGCGAGCAACAGCGTGGCATGCCAAGGTGGAACGCCGAATTGCAGCGCGACAGTGGCGACTACAATCGGAGTGCTGGTAGATCCGGCGCATCCGACTACGGAAGCGTGGACCGCGAGTGTGGGATACGATCGCGCCACGGGGCTGGGTACGTTGAACGCGAACAATTTGGCGGCGGCGTGGACAAGCGCGTCAACGATTGGGACCACAACGACGCTTTCGCTTTCTCCGACGACTGGAATCACGCACGGTGCGAATGAAAATGTTTCAGTAACGGTGAGTGTGAAGCCGAATACGGGAACCGGAGTAGCGTCCGGCGACGTGGCGCTGCTAGCGACGCTCGCGGATGGTTCGACGTTGGGCGTGGACCACTTTACTCTGGCAAACGGCGCGGTCAACGCAGCCAAGACGCAGAGTCTGCCCGGTGGCACGTACAAAGTTTATGCGCACTACACAGGCGATGGAACGAATGCGCCGAGTGATTCAGCTTCAGTGCAGGTGACCGTGGGCAAGGAGGCAAGCCAGGTATTTATTGTTGTGCCGACGTTCGACCCGCAGACCGGGGCGCTGCTGAGCGGGAACGCAACGTCGGTGCAGTACGGCTCGCCGTACATAATCCGGCTGTATGCGACAAACGGCGCGGCAGTGGGGAGCACGACGGGGCCGCCATCTCCGGCGTGCACAAGCATCAATGAAACTACGTGTCCGACCGGCAGCGTAACGCTGAGCGCAAATTCCACCGCGATTGATGGTGGCATCTTCGCGCTGAATAACGCGGGCTACACCAGAGATATTGCGCCTACTCTTAGCGGAGGGACCTACCCGCTGGTGGCGAAATATCCCGGCGACAACAGCTACAACGCAAACACATCAGCAACAGACATATTTACGGTGACACCTGCGCAGTCTCAAACGCAGGTCTACGTGCCGTTCTTGAACTTGATCGGGACGAGTGTTCAGGTACAAGCTGCAGTCACGCTTCCGGTGTACGGCGGAATCACGCCAACGGGAACATTCACGTTCCGTGACGGCAATTCAGTGCTACCGGGCCAAGTAACCATCAGCGCTTTCGCGGGAAGTTCAACCAACTATCCGACGATCAACGGTTACGTCACCACGACTTTAAGCTCTCCTGGAACAAACAGTATCACCGCAACCTACAGTGGTGACACCAGTTACGCGGGCTCGACATCGGCCGCTCTGAACGTGGTTGCCGAGTACCCAGTGACCATGAGTCTTTCGGTGGATTCGAGCACGGTGCTTTACGGGACGCCGGTTAAACTGACCGCTACTGTCGTTGCTAATCACAGCACACCAACGATTGCGGGGGCAAACCTTACGTTCTCTGTTGCCGGCGGCGTGACCACCAATCTAACTAGCGATTCCAGCAGCAACCAAGTTTTGACGGCAACGACAACTACTACCCTGCAAGCCGGTCAATTGGTCTACGCCTATTTTTCAGACTACCCCTACTACGCTGACAACTCGGCTACGGTGATCGTTAACGTCAATATTCCCGATTTCAGTCTTAGTATCCCCGGCGCGCCCTTTAACGTCACTGCGGGACAGCCGGGCACAATGCCCCTTAGCGTAATCCCAGCCACCAGCAATTCCAGTCCTGTGGCGCTCTTCTGTAGCGGAAACTTGCCCGCAGGGTATTCATGCGCGGTGACTCCTTCCAGCGTCAATCTCGCCAATGGAGCAAGTTCGATAGCGATGCTGAGTTTGTTACCCTCAGCTTCTGCTGCGGCTGCGATTCAGAATACAGTTACTCGGAAGCATAATGCCCTGTTCCTCCCGCCGTCGGGGCCTAATGCTCTTTGGCCGCTAAACTTTTTCGGCGGCTCGATCGCGTTTTTGTTTTTTTGTTGGGCCCGAAAGCGCAAGGATTTGCGACCATCCGTGGGATTTGGGTTGATATGCATGATTAGCCTGGTGATTGGATGCGGGGGCGGAAGTTCCAGTTCCAGTCCACCTCCGCCGCCGCCCTCAGGCCCTTTCGCCACATCCACGAGCCTTTCGATAGGTTCCAGCAAAGTCGCGCAGAATGCCTCTGTCACACTCAGCGTCAAAGTAACCGGCCAAGGCAGCCCAACCGGACAGATCGGCTTCTACGCGAACGGTGGTTGGATCGGAACTGCGCCTTTGGCTGCAGGCACTGCCTCGTTGAACGCTACATTTCCTTTTCCCGGCATTTTTTCCGTGACAGCACAATACTCCGGAGACTCGAACAACCTGAGCTCGACATCGCCTGGGGTGAGCGAGAGTGTCACCGGAAGTACCGTAATGCAGCTCAGCGGTCAAACCAGCAGTCTTGTTCATTCGGTGAATGTAACCGTGAACCTGCAGTAGGATCGTTCAATCGCAGCCACCGTAGCGCGGAATTGCCAAAGTCTAACGAATTAGTGACAACACTGAGACTTCTCGTTCTCATTGCGGCGTGAATCGGAGCAACCAAACACTCCAAATTGTGTTCGAATGGGAAGCGGCAACTCTGGCGACTGCCGTTCGGTGGAGTCCATTTTCAGGCGGGTGGTACTAACGATGAGGGCTTCCTTCTGCAAGCGTTGGTATGTGGCGGGTGTCATTACGTTAGGCGTGAGCCTGTGCCTTGGCGTAGCCACACTGGGGCAGACGGCGTCGCCGCAGTCGCAGGTAGTCGAAGCAGTGCAGAGCGACAAAGTGACCACGCTCTATGGCAACGTGCATCCTATGGCACGGCCTGCGAACGACCGTGGACTGCTGCCGGACCAGCAGCCAGTAACCAAGATGCATCTCTTGCTGCAGCGGAGCACCGCACAGGAATCGGCGCTGCAACAGTTGATGGCTCAGCAATTGGATCCCGCTTCGTCGAAGTTTCATGCATGGTTGACTCCGCAGGAATTTGGCCAGCAGTTTGGCCCGGCGGATTCCGATGTGCAGGTCGTGAAAGGTTGGCTGACGTCACAGGGATTCACGGGACTGAAGGTCAACAATGGGAAAACGCTAATCGAATTTAACGGCACTGCCGGTCAGGTGCGCAACGCGTTTCATACTGAGATCCACAGCTTATCGGTCAGAGGCGAGGAACATTTTGCAAATATGCAAGAGCCGCAGATTCCGGCGGCGCTGGCCTCAGTGGTAGGCGGCGTCGTCGGTCTGCACAACTTTCATCCGAAGCCTCTGCTTCGGCGGCTCGGGAAATTCCGGCGGAATGCTTCGACGGGCGAAGTTACGCCGCTGTTCACGTTCACAGACGTGAATGGAACATTTTTCGGAGTCGGGCCTGCGGACTTCGCAAAGATTTACGGTGTCCCATCCACGTTTGACGGAACCGGAGTGACCATTGCCATCGTCGGCAGATCGAACATCAATCTTCAGGATGTCGCAGACTTTCGCAGCATTTTTGGCCTTCCAGCTAACCCTCCAGAGATTGTCCTGAATGGTCCAGACCCTGGGTTAGTTTCAGGGGACGAAGGCGAAGCCGACCTGGACGTGGAATGGTCCGGTGCGGTTGCACCAGGCGCCCACATCAAGCTGGTGGTTTCTGAGACGTCGCAGTCCGATGGAACGGATGGCGTCGATGCCTCCGCAATCTATATTGTCGATAACAACATAGCCCCGGTGATGAGCGCGAGCTTTGGAAGTTGCGAAGCAAATTTGGGGACTTCGGGAAACCACTTTTATTCGACGCTGTGGCAGCAAGCGGCCGCTCAAGGTATTTCCGTGATGGTTTCGACAGGAGACAGCGGGTCCGCAGCATGCGATCCGCCATCGAACAATCCCAACGAATCAGCGGCCAGCCAAGGCCTAGGGGTAAGCGGCATTGCGTCGACGCAGTATAACGTTGCTATGGGCGGCACTGACTTTGACCAAGCCGGAAGCCAGGGAGCCTTTTGGAACACGGCGAATACTTCAACAACTCCGCCGGTATTGGCCTCTGCGAAAGGCTACATACCAGAAATGGCATGGAACGATTCTTGCGCCTCAGGGGGGAGTGTCACGGGTTGTGCAAATGCCTCTTCCTCCACGGACACGAATCTGGATTTCGTAGCTGGCGGGGGTGGTCCAAGCTCTGTTAATGCAAAGCCGTCTTGGCAGTCAGGAGTAATTGGCGTGCCTAGTGACGGCAAACGGGACCTGCCGGACATTTCTTTTTTTGCAAGCGACGGAGGACCAACTGACGCGACTGGCAGCAGCACCATTAAAAGCTTCTACATCGTGTGCGAATCTGACCAGGACATCGCCGGAGATACTGGTTGCAACCTGACGAAATTCGTTTCCAGCCCGTCGACTGGACCGTTTCACGATTTCCAAGCCGTTGGCGGGACCTCCGCTGCCGCGCCGACTTTCGCAGCGGTTATGGCTCTAGTGAACCAGAAGACCGCTCAGCGCCAGGGTAACGCAAACTTGGTTTTGTACTCTCTCGCGAGAAACGAGGCTTTCGCAAATTGCAATTCGAGTTCATTTACCAATCCTGCCAACGCACCGCCCAGCTCTTGCACCTTTCTCGATGTGACCAAGGGCAACATTTCCGTTGCCTGCTCCGCGGGAACGGCGGACTGCAGCAAGACGGGTTCGAGCGGTTTTGGCGTCATGGCGACGGCCAGCGGGGGCAGCACTCTCGCATACAGCACTGGAACAGGATACGACCTCGCTACCGGACTGGGTTCGGTAAATGTAACCAATCTCCTGAATGCATGGAGCGGTTTGACGCGACCTGACGCAAGCGCAACACTTTCGACGAGCACCACTTTTCCCATCGCTCACGGAACGACAGCAAACTTCAGTGTCGCCGTTTCTCCATTGGCTGCGACGGGAGATGTTTCTCTGATTGGCGGACCAACCGTCGCACAAACACAAGGGATTGGGCCGTTCACCTTGAGCGGCGGCACAGTGAGCATCTCTACCAACACGCTTCCCGGTGGCAGCTATTTGCTGGCGGCCCACTATGGCGGCGACGCGACGCATGGGGGAAGCGACTCGAACACGATCAGCGTCACGGTAAACAGGGAGAGCAGCCTTACCAAAACAAGCCTGATCACTTTCGACTCAGCAGGGAAAACCGTCAGCAGCAATGCCACAACCGCGGCTTATGGTTCACCCTATATTCTGCGTGTGGATGTAACAAACGGTTCAGGGTCTCTGTGCTACTCGCTCAACAACGTTGCCCAACCTGTTAGGACGCTCGGATGCGCTTCGGGAACCGTTAACCTAACCGATAATGGCGTTGCAGTCGATGGTGGGTCATTCAGATTAAATGCGACGGGCTACTTCGAAGATCAGCCCATTCAATTGCCCCCGGGTAGCCACAAGATTGTTGCGGCGTATGCCGGTGACAACAGTTTCACAGGCAGCACTTCTGCTACGAATACAATCACGATCACGCAGGCGACAACGACGACCGCTGTAACCTCTAGCGTAACCAGCGTCGCGTCTGGCGGAAGTGTGACGCTGACCGCCACAGTGAGCACGAACAGCAATTCGGCCACGGGCCCGACAGGCACAGTACAGTTCCTTAGTGGCGGCGCGAGTCTTGGCACTGCGGCGACCTGCACACCGACAGGATTCAACGTCGCGACCAAAGCGAACGCATCTTGCACGGCGACGCTGAAAACAGCTATTTCCGCGTTGCCGCCTGGCATCATTGAGATTCGCCCGCCGGGAACACCATTCGTTTTGCTCGCGTGGCTGGCAACTGCGCTGGCAATGATCGCGTTTATGCTTTCGATGATGCTCGCAGCGAGACGCAAACAGTATGCGTACGCCGGAGCGGCGTTCTTTTTGATTGCCGCCACGCTACTGGCAGGTTGCGGCGGCGGTAGTTCCAGCGCCAGTGGAGGTTCGACTCGAAGCATTACCGCCAAATACGGCGGAGATACGAATTACGCCGGGTCTACGTCGAGTGCGATTACCGTGACGCTGCAGTAGGTGCGACCAATGTGTGAACAGGGAGAACAGTCAGCAAAGAAAGAGAGAGTCTAGAGAAACAAGAAAGGCGCGGCAGTGCTGTGCGTCGATCGGAAATCACAACCGGTCACAAGCGTCAGTTGATGACGGGCGGAAAAAAGACATTCCAGAAATTTGGGGCCGGCGCGGTAAATTCGATCGGAACCAACGACCCTTCAGAACTGTGTTGTGGCGGACGAGGGATTTGAGCTTCGACCGTTTTCTGGGTAGTGATATTTTCGACGGTAATCTTGGTGCCCTGCGGAAGAGCTTCTGCCAGAACAATCAGCGCGCCGGTGGCGCTGACCGTATGAGTCGCGCCTTCGATGGTCTGTGTTTTACCTGCAATTTTCAGGCGCACCGGCACGCGAAGCAAAACGCGCTGCGCGCGGCGGCGTTCTTCTGATGTCAGTGGACGCGTCAGTCCAGGCTTCACGGAATTGGGCGCAAATTGTCTGGTAATGACCGGTGGTTTCACAGTTCCATCCCCCAAAAATCCATGTCTGGAGCGACCAGTTCAATTCCGTACTCCCAGCCTTCGGGGCGTGGATTCCCTTTCCATACGACGACCGAAGCATTGCTGGTACCGGTGGCCAAATTGGTGAGCGACAGGCGCTGATTCAACTCGAGAGACGGTTTCAGAATGACCATGCAACCATACGGATTTACCACCCGAGTGAATGCTTCCGCGGCAGCAGTCTTTCCTTCGAATTCCCATTCCGCGCGAACGTGCACACGCGAATTCATGCGATTGCCACGGCGTTTGTCGCTATAGCGATTGCCAACGTCCTTCAGTCCTACGCGCTTTTGTTCTGGAGTCTTGACCTGCATTCTTCCCTCTTCTTGCCATGCTAAAGTGGGTGGAAACAGCGGTCAATGGTACGAAAGAAACCGCGCTGGGAATTGGATAGCTGTACGAATGGACAGGAATGAGAGAGAGATGCGAAATCTGATCGTCAACGCGGATGATCTGGGCTGGACGCACGGCGTGAATCGCGGAATTGCGGAAGCCCACCGCAACGGGATTGTGACCAGCGCTTCCCTACTTGCGAACGGCTGTGCGTTCGAAGCGGGCGTGCAGACGGCCAGCGAGTCGCCGCGGCTGGGTGTGGGAGTGCATTTGAATTTGAGTGACGGAAAACCGGTGGCGCCCGCCGAACAAGTAAAAAGCCTGCTGGATGAAAATGGCGATTTTTCCGGCGGAACTGAAGCGCTGCTTCTCCGGCTGACAGCGAAGAGTCTGGAGACCAGAGAAGTAGAGACTGAGTGGAACGCTCAAATAGAAAAAGTGCGAGCCGCGGGAATTCGTCCGACACATCTTGATGGCCACAAACACGTTCAGATGCTTCCGAGACTTTTTGCAGTTGCGCTGCGCCTGGCAAAGAAACATGGGATCGAAGCAGTGCGGGTGGCACACGAAGCGTCGAGCCTGAGGGCTGCGCTGACCAGCGGGAGCGAAGCAACGGGCGTGATGCTTAAACAGGGAGTGCAGGCGCGAGGATTGAAACTTCTGGCGCGGGACGCCCGC
>WNFR01001018.1_pt1 | contig 29012 bp, 26 predicted proteins | sample 5400221 | NCBI WGS metagenome assembly WNFR01 (sample SAMN13153357, study PRJNA577476) | soil metagenome | isolation source: 40 cm soil under Madrone tree | place: USA:California | collected 2016-06-14
CCAGTTCATGTCCTGTCAACGGGATGTTCTTCACGAGCTCATAAGTATCCCCGCTGAACGCTTTGCATGTCGCATCTCCGTCGTCCACCCAGATTTCGTTCGTCTCGGGCAGATAAATTGTCTTGCGGGGATCTCCTCCGAAACCTGTGATCGTGTGGATCACCTTGCCGGCGCGCAGGTCCACAACTTCGATCGTCCTCTGGTGCTCGCCTGGAACGAACAGTCGCTGGCCTTTGACGTCCACTGCCATGTGGTCGAAATATCCCTCGACATTCGGCAACGGGATGCTCTGGATCTGTCTCAGTGGCGCCGTCGTCTGACACCGCGCCCCCGGAATCAAGACCGCGCACAAAGCCCAAATTGCTGCATACCTTTTCATTCCTTCGCTCCTCGACTAAGATTTTCCGCAATTGCTTTGCACGGGCCGACCATTGCTTCTGTGAATCTGCGGGCCCCTTCAGCCTCGTTGAAGCACCGGCCGAAGTTCGCGGATATCCTTGATGGTCTCCAGAGCCGACACCTTTTCGATCAGGCTCCTGCAACTTGCACTTCCCAAGACCGGCGCGATGAGGTCACGCGCTTTCGCAACCACCTCCTCGCGCGGCATTGGATTCTCTGCCGTGCCCCGCACATCTCGGACCCACTCGCTCATTTGCGTTCCGTCAGTAAACAGCACCTCGACGATCGCTTCGCGCCTCGGACGCCGGGCGTCAATCCTTGGGTCGGCGACAACCTCTACCTTGGCCCGTTGCTTCAGCACAGCAGGATCTTTCATGCGCTCCTTGTCATGAGCCGATCGAAACGTGGCCGTCTTGTCCAGCAGCATCACCGCAATCATGTGCTCCACGCAGATGTCCGGCATATCGCGATTGCTCACCGTGTTGGCCTCATCACTCGCGATCCGCACAACCACTTTCTTTACATCGTCAGCTGTAAATGAGCGCTTTTGAAAAAATCCGGCCAGCGCATCGAGCGGAGCCTGGATCGGCGAGCCCACGGTCCACTTCTTGATGTTTGTCCGCGCGATCTCGTACCGTTCTCCAAGCTTATCGATAAGTTGCGTCGGATCGGCTTTCACGGCGCCATTTTCGCGCGGCGCCAGGGCCTCAAAAAAATTGTCAGGGCCGGAGAAAATATCGTCAACTCCTGACCAACCCGCCCGGATCAGCATTGCCGCTGTGACTCCACCGGCTGCGGGCTTCCCCCCAAAAAGGAAAGCCTTCTCCATGTGCTCCGCATCGCGGCTCCAGGCTCCAATTCCCGATGTTTGTTGAGCGCTGTAATCCAGCAGCAATCGCATCTGCGGCGCCCCAAGACCCGCCGCGCAACCGGCAGCCGCACCGGCCCCGAAGCCAGCCGCCGTGCCGTGAGTGCTCCTGTGTGTCGCCACCTGGTACGCCGGCCCGCCCATGCTCATCGTTATCCGTGTGCCGACATCATATCCAAGCGTCACAGCGCGCAAGAAGTGTTTCCCGGAAATTCCAAATTGCTCGCCGGCAGCCAAGGCCGCCGGAACCACGGAGACACCGGGGTGCGAGCGTGAAGGGCCGTGCGAATCGTCTGTCTCGTCAGCGTGAGCCAGCACTCCATTCGCAAGCGCCGCCTCGATGGCCCCGCACACGATGTTCGAAGCGACTACCGTCGCAACCTCTTTGCCACCATAGGCGCGTGCAAATTCGATTGCTGCGCGTCCCGGACGAATCTCAGAGCCCGAAATCATCGCAGCTAGCGTATCCAAAATGTGATGTTTCGCTTTCTCGACCACTTCGTCCGGTAGCGCCCGCTCACTCGCTTCGCTCATGTACCTGCTGAGCTTGTCCATCACCGGACTCACGCCTTGCGCCGCATCCTGTTCGCTGGCCACTGCCGTACCGGCCGCGAACCCGGATGGAATAACCGTGGTTGCGAACGTCAAGCCAGCCAGTTCTAGCAGGGCCCGGCGTGTCAAAACCGCCTTGCTACTCCCTGCCGCACTGTCTTTGCGTCCGCCGTGTCCCATGCGTGTTTTCTCCTCCGAGCGCCTTGCACTGCAGTGAATTTGCTAAGGAATGCGGGAGCACAACGGATCCAACCGCGCAATTGAAGGTATGTCATTAACCGAAGCAAATACCTGAAAACAGTATTAATTCTTTTTTAGCTCCGAGGGATACTTCTCCTTCCGATCGAATCCCATCCCCTAGTTTTCTGTCAGCTTCTTCATGACTCGGAACAATTCGTTCTTCGCTTCGAAACCAACACCCGGAATCTCCGGCAGCTTGACGTAGCTGTCTTTGACAGGTATCCCGTCAGCGAATCCTCCAAACGGCTGAAAAATTCCCGGATAGGATTCGTTGCCTCCCAATCCCAAACCCGCCGCGATGTTCAACGACATCTGATGCCCTCCGTGCGGAATGCAGCGGGCTGGCGACCATCCATGGTCCTCCAGCATGCCCAGAATTCGAAGGTATTCGACCAGGCCGTAGCTCAAAGCGCAATCGAACTGCAAAATGTCGCGATCCGCCCGCAGTCGGGCGTAGCGAATCAGATTTCGCGCATCCTGCACAGAGAATAGGTTTTCGCCCGTGGCCATTGGTCCCGGATAATGATTTGCAAGCTCGGCCTGCAGCTCAAAATCCAGCGGATCGCCTGGTTCTTCATACCAGCGAAGCCCGTACGGGGCGAGGGCGCGGGCATAGGCGATGGCATTCTCTAAATCAAATCGTCCATTGGCATCCACCGCCAATTGGTCCGAAGTCTTCAGCATCTTGAGTACGGCTTCTATCCGCCGCAGGTCCTCCGAAAGCGGTGCTCCACCGATCTTGATCTTCACCGTCGAATATCCGAGATCAAGATACCCCTGCATCTCATTCTGCAAGGTAGACAAGTCTTTGTCCGGATAGTAGTAACCGCCTGCCGCATAAACGAAGACTCTGTCGTCGAACACTCCACCCCGAAAACGGTCCGCGAGCAACCGGTAAAGCGGCAGCCCGGCGATCTTCGCCACGGCATCCCACACCGCCATATCCAGCACGCCTACCGCCACCGATCTCTCGCCGTGTCCTCCAGGTTTCTCATTCCGCATGACCACGTTCCACACTCGAACCGGATCCAGGTTTTCACCGGTTTCGTCGACCAGCGTTTCGGGGGCTGCGGCCTTGAGCCGCGGAATAAAGCGATCGCGCAGGAGCCCGCTCGGAGCGTATCGGCCATTTGAATTGAATCCGAAACCGACCACTGGCCTGCCCTGGCGAATCACATCCGTCACCAGCGCCAGCACACTCACTGTCATTTGGCTGAAATCAATATAGGCGTTGCGTATTTCTGACTTGATGGGTACTACGGTCTCTCGGATATCTACAATCCTCACCGCTCCGCCTTTCCGTCGGAAACCTGTTTTGCTCAGGCTCGCTGCAGTAGAGGCCGCAGTTCCCGGATATCTTTTACTTGTTCCAGATCTAGCAATCTCTCAACGAGCTTCGCGCATTGCGCCGTTCCTAGGACCGGCGCCATCAAGTCGCGGCCTTTAGCGACAATTTCCTCGCGGGTCATGGGATTTGGGGGAGTACCCCGAACATTGTCAACTCGTTGGGTGAGGTGCGTTCCATCCGTCAGTTGCAACTCCACAATCGCCACGCGCAAAGGCATGAGGCGTTCTAACTCGTCATCCGGAATCAATTTCACCTTTTCGCGTTCTCGGAGCGTCGCCGGGTCCTTCATCCGCCCTTTGTCATGCGCCGAACTGAATGTGACCGTCTTGTCCATCAGCATCACCGCGGCCATGTGCTGCAGGCAAATGTCCGGGATCTCGCGGTTGTTCACGATCGCCGCCTCATCCGTGGCCAGCCGCACGGAGACCTGCTGCACTTCATTCGAATGGAAGGGACGTTGTTTTCGCAGCATCTCGATGGCATCGAGAGCCGCCTGGATCGGCGAACCTACCGGCCACTTCTTGATGTTCGTTCGCAGGACCTCAAAACGTTCGCCAAGTTTCTCAGCCAGTCCGGCGGGATCTGCATGAGGGTTGTACGCCTGAAAAAAATTATCCTTCCCGGATAAGATGTCATCGACTCCAGTCCATCCGGCTTGGACGATCAAGGCAGAAGTCACACCGCTGCGCGCCGTCATGCCACCGAAGTGGAATGCCTTCTGGATGTGGTCCGTGTCGCGGTTCCATGCGCCAAGGCCCGAGGATTGATGAGCCGTATATCCCAGCAGAAATCGCATCTGTACGGTGTTCAGGCTCGCCGCGCAGCCGGCGGCCGCAGCCGCGCCGAAGAGTGGAGAGATACTGTGAGTGCTCCAGTGACTCTCTGCTTCAAACTGCTGTCCGCCCAGGGTCATTGTGAAGCGCGTTCCGATGTCGTAGCCGAGCGCCACCGCGCGCAGAAAGTGTGTCCCGCTGATGCCAAACCGCTCTCCAGCCGCAAGGGCGGCAGGCACAACCGCACACCCTGGATGCGATTGCGACGGAGCGTGCGAATCGTCAGTTTCGTCGGCATGTGCCAACACGCCATTCGCCAGTGCCGCTTCGATCGGGCCGCATACAATTTTTGAGGCAGCTACCGTCGCGACCTCTTTACCGCCATAGGCGGCGGTAAATTGCAGAGCTGCGCGCCCGGGTGTCAGCTCCGAACCCGAAATCATCGCCGCCAGCGTATCCAGGATGTGTTGTTTCGTTTTCTCGGTCACCTCGTCCGGAAGCGCGCGGCCGCTGGCCTCGCTCATGTACGTGCTGAGCCTGTGCATGACCGGGCTCACACCTTGCTCATTCGAATCACCGCCGGGAGACGGTTTTGCCATCACTACCCCTGCTGGAAGCGCAGCAGTTGCAACGGCCATGCCCGCAAGTTCGAACAAGCTGCGCCGCGAAAGAATTGCTCCGCCGTTCTTGCTTCGCTCATCTCTCATGCTTTCCCCTTCCCGGGGCACTCAGGTATGGTTTCAATTTGTTCGAAGGCCGCCGCGCAAATAGGATGGATCCTCCTGATGAGACTATGTCACTACCCAAGGATTTTCCTGAAAACAGTATTAAATCTCTTTTAGCTCGAGGAAATATTCGCCCATCCAAACTGCCCCCATCACGTCTCTTTGCAAGACAGGCGGCCCCGATGGTTCGCGAACAGAGTTCAGGCGGCTCACACGTCAGCGCCGCATTGGTTCGAGTGAAAGAATTGCCGGCCCGCCGGCCAATCGTGAGCCGCGCTGGCGCGAATTCAGGAGAGCGCTTCGGCGGGCGGAAGAGGGCGTTTGCGTCTCCATTCGTAATCTTTGCGTAGCTTAGCCTGGTGTTTTTTGACTTGGGCTTCGAGTTCGCTGAAGGCTTGCTTGCAACTGGTCCGCACGGTGGCGCCGGTACCAGTGGCATGCAGGGTTCCGGTTGGCAGTGACAAATTCAGCGCGCAGGAATGCTCGTCCGTGCGCGGAGTTTTTGAAAAGGCGCCGTGCAATTGCACAAGATCCGGCGAGTAACTTTGCAGCAGTTTTTTCAACTTACCAATGTGGCGTTCGATTTCCACCTCGGCTGATTTGTGCGACTCGACATGCTTGTAATTGATGGAAAGTTTCATGTGCGCACCTGTAGGAAAAACTGAAAAGGGGGCGGGAGACGCGGTTAGTACCCATGCACCACATCGCCGAAAAGCATAGCAGCACGCGATGCCGGGGGCAACGGCGGCCGTAAATCTTGAAGTCGCTTTGCGTTGACACTTCTCCTCCCTTCCCTCTACTCTGCCTTTGGCGCAAGCCCCAGGCGCCACTTCATGCCACAGCGCAAATCAAAAACTAAGCTGCCATCGAGCCGACCCAATTTTGCGGACACTTCCGCGCCCGCCGGCATCGTCCGCGTGGGCCCCGCGGGTTGGTCCTATCCCGACTGGGCCGGCTATGTGTACCCATCTCGACGTGGCAAAGAGTTCCACGAAGCAACTTATCTCGCGGAATATTTCGACACCATCGAGATCAACACTTCGTTTTACCAGCCGCTGCGTCCGGAGCACGCGGCGCAATGGCTCGATCGCGTGGTGGCAAATCCACGATTTGTTTTTACCGCCAAGCTTTGGCAGCGATTCACGCACGACATTCAGTCAATATCGTCCGGCTCCGCCGCGGAGGATGAACGCGCCGTTCGCGCGGGCTTCGATGTGCTGCGCGCGGCGAAGAAGCTTGGCGCGGTCCTGCTGCAATTCCCTTTTTCGTTTCATCGCACAGCCGAGACGGTCGGCTACCTCTCTGCCCTAATAAAACGCTTCGCGGACTATCCCCTGGTCGTCGAAGTACGCCACGGTTCGTGGGATTCTGCAGAAACACTGGAATTGCTGCGCACCAGCGGTGTAAGTTTCTGCAACATAGACCAACCAATAATCGGGCGATCCCTTGGGCCCTCCGCGCAAACCACATCGACCGTAGGCTACGTGCGGCTGCACGGCCGGCGCTACGACACTTGGTTCACGGACGACGAAACCATCCCCGCGCACGAGCGCTACAACTATCTCTACACCGCCGAAGAACTCGCGCCCTGGGTCACGCGCGTCCGCAAAGTCACGGAGCGAGCCCACGAAACATTCGTAATCACCAACAATCATTTTCAAGGCAAAGCCGTGGTCAACGCTTTGCAGCTCATCAGCATCCTGAAGGGCTCGAAGGTCAAGGTGCCCGAGCCGCTCCGCCGCCAGTTTCCGCAACTCGACGAAATTGCCGATGCTCCACCCGCCGAGCCCATGCTTTTCCCCCTCGGCAAGTCCACCTCCCAACAAGAATAGGCCCGCTGGGACGGGTCTTAGGCTACCGTCCCCTGCCTGAGCCAGCCCGGCTAGCGTTGGTGTCCGAATTTGCGACAATGGCATCCTGAAAGCGAGCATCGCCGACGAACGCTTCGCATACTAAGTGATTTACAATGTGGTGTTTGGCATTGGCACAGGTGATGCTATATCCATTCTAAAGAGGGGGTCACGAACATGTCATTTCTTCGCGATCTGAGAGTTGCGTTCTACTCGCTCATGCGGACGCAAGGGCTCGCCATCACCGTGATCCTCACACTGGCCCTTGGCATTGGGGCCAACGCCGCCATCTTCACGCTGGTTCGCGGCGTGCTCCTCAAGCCTCTTGTCAATCGCGACGAGGACCGCCTGATCTACATCCGCCAGAGCGCTCCCGGCGCCGGCGACGACAACTCAACGTTCTCCGTGCCCGAAATTCACGATTTGCGCGCCAGCGTTACAACCCTGAGCGCGTTCGGTGAGTTCTCGACCATCGAGTTCACCATGATCGGCTTGGGTGAGCCTCGCGTAGTTCAAGCTGGCGTTGTCGACGGCCCCTTCTTCGAAGTCATGGGCCTCCATCCTGTCCTCGGTCGTCTCATCGGCCCTCAAGACGACGGCCCCAAAGCTGCCGGCGTCGCCGTTCTCACCTATCGTTTCTGGACGACCACTCTTGGGAAAGATCCGGGCGTCCTCGGCAAAACCGTCCGGCTCGGCAGCGGACCGATGGGCAATCGCTCTGCCACCATCATCGGCGTCCTCGAACCCTCCGTCCCCTATCCCCAAGATACCGAAATCATCGCCAACGTCGTCACCAGCCCGCATCACCTTTCCGCCACCATGGTCACCGACCGCCTCCACCGTATGACCGAGCTTTTTGGCCGTCTCGCTCCCGGTGTCACCCTTGAGCAAGCCCGCGTCGACTTGCGCACCGTCTACGGAGCCATGACCAAAGAACACCCCGCCGACTATTCGCCCAAAGCGAACTACCAGATCGGGGCCAGGCTGCTTCGCGACCAGATCACCTCAGGCGCCCGGACCGTGCTGCTGGTCCTGCTCGCAGCATCAGCGCTGGTCTTCATCATCGCGTGTTCCAATGTCGCCAACCTGATTCTCACGCGCACGGTTCGCCGCGAAGGCGAGCTGGCCATCCGTGCGGCGCTTGGCGCAAGCACCGGCGCGCTGCGCCGCATGCTGCTGGCCGAAAGCCTTCTGCTCTGCGGCGCTGGGGCCGCGGTCGGTGTATGGAGCGCCCAGCCGCTGGTGGCCATCCTGGCTCGCTACGCCTCGCGCTTCTCCGTCCGTGCGCTCGATTTGACGGTCGATTCCAGCCTGCTGTGGGTGGGAGCGGCGCTGGCCATCGTGGCCGCGGTGATTTTGGCGTTTGTCCCCCGCTTGCCGTCGGCCGGCACGTCCAATGGCCTCAACCTGTCGAGCGGCAGCGTACGGATCACCGGCAGCACCAGCCGCCGCCAAAGAATCTTCGCGGTGGTACAAATCGCTGCATCCTTCATGCTGCTGACCGGCGCAAGTACGGTGATCACTACGCTGATCGCGCTGCAAACGGCGCAGACGGGTCTCGACACACGCCACATCCTCACGGTCAACGTTCCCGTTATGTCCTACGGAAAAACACCTGGGCAAGTGGTCGATTTCTATAAGGAATCGATTCGTCGCGTTGATGCGCTGCCAGGCGTCAGCAAGACCGCTTTCGGCATGGTTGTTCCCTGGCGCGATGGCGGTTTCGGCCTCCAATTCTCCGCCGACGGTCATGTTCATGCCGCTGGCCAAGAGGACCCTCGCGCGCAGCTGCGCATCATTTCTCCCGGATTCTTTGCCTCGCTTGGTGTTCCCATCATCGCCGGCCGCGATTTCGACGGTCTCGACGGCCAAAAAGGGAAAGAGCCCGTCGCGATCGTCAGTGAGACTCTCGCGCGGCGCATGTTCCCCAATCAGGATGCCGTCAATCGCCACGTCTATTGGACCGATCCCGTGCTGAGATTCGCGCCCGGGATTAGCGCCGCGCCACATCGCATCATCGGCGTCACTGCCGATATTGACGACGAACACCTCATTCCTGGGCCCGTCGTCACTATCTATAGCCCCTTTGAAGAGGGTCCCATCTTTGGCGGCCGCCTTTTCATCCACACCAGTGCAAATCCTTATTCGCTCGTCACGCCGGTCACGCGCCTCATTCGCGACATGTCCACAGACCAGCCCATTGAGCACGCTGCCACTCTCGAAGACGTCCGCGCAGAGGTGCTCACGCCGGACCGTTTGAACTCGCTGGTGTTCGGAGTGTTTGCGGCGGTCGCGTTGACGATTGCGTTGGTTGGCGTCGCGGGCGTGCTGGCATTTTCGGTCAGCGCGCGGACCCGCGAATTCGGCATCCGGCTGGCGCTTGGATCGCAGCCACAGCGTCTTCTGAAAGGGGTCGTCGTGGAAGGCGCCGTGATGGCTGTGGCCGGCGTCCTCACAGGCGCTGCATTCGGGTACGTCGCGGCGCGTTTGGCGGGCAGCTATTTCTTCGAAGTGAAAATGCCGGGCGCCTTGCCCGTGATCCTCTCTGCCTTCGTGCTGCTCGCCGCCGCAGTCGTCGCGTCCTGGCTCCCGGCCGCACGCGCCGCGCGCATCGATGTCATAGAAGCGCTGCGCTCGGAGTGACCACTGACAGGCGGCTCCGGCCTTGGAATGGTAGGGGCGGTGGGGACCGAATTGTTAATTCAATTCCCTAAGTCCCACGGTGTCACGGTGCTACCCACTGCCAACCAAATGAATTGGAGCCAATGGAGCTAAGTTGGTTCGGGACAGTCGAACTCACCTACTGAACACCTGAAAGCACTTGATTACGCGACTTCCGGGACTTTCAGGAACCGTATTCTTTCGCTTGACGGAAGACACACATGGAGGTACACCGAAAATAGAGGTGGCAATCATGAAAATCGTAGTGATAGGCGGCAGTGGCCTGATCGGGTCAAAGCTCGTTACCAAGTTGCGTGAGCAAGCACACGAGGCAATCGCGGCGTCACCCAAATCGGGTGTCAACACTCTCACCGGCGAGGGACTGGCCGAAACGCTGAAAGGCGCGTCGGTGGTCGTTGATGTAACGAACTCTCCTTCCTGGGAAGACGCGGCCGTGCTGACGTTCTTTGAGACATCAACCCGTAACCAGCTCGCCTATGAAGCAGCCGCAGGCGTAAAACATCATGTTGCGTTGTCAGTCGTAGGAACGGAACGCCTGCTCGCAAGCGGTTTCTGGTCAGGAGAACCTGATCAAAGCTCCCTCGATTCCTTACACAATTATCCGCGCGACGCAGTTCTTCGAATTCGTCAAGGGCATTGCGGATTTCTCCACCGAGGGCAACAAAGTACGCCTGCCAACTGCGCTCATCCAGCCTATGGCGGCTGACGATGTGGCCAGTGCGGTGGGCCGGATCGCGACGGGCGCGCCAGTGAATGGCATCGTTGCGCTTCAATCCGGTTGTTCCTGAGGTCTTTTCCCTACCAAAATTCCGGTGTTTCGTGTATTGCCTTCTGCACCCAGGCCCTTATCCTGTCGGCGGTCACCGATCCTGAGTCCTCGAGTGGAAGCCTCTGATCCCCTGTAGGTGCTGGTGGAAATCGAGCGGCAGTTGCGTAAGGTATTGATAATCGGCGAGGAATCCTCTGCGCGCGACACCATGCGTGTTTTGCTGGGCAGCATGGGGTGTCAGTGCGTCGTCGCGTCGACCGTCCAGCAGGCCATTGCCGTTTTGGAGCAGGAAAGCCCCGATGCCGTCATTGTCGATCCCCTAAGCACGAGTTCTTCCGCCTCTTCCATAGCCGCGGGATTTGACAAAATTTATCCGAGTTTGCGCGGCCGTGTACTTGTCCTCAGCGGTAAGGAGGGCGAGCCAGAAGTCAGAGACTTGCTCGAGCAATACTCGCTTCCCCGCGTATCTCGCGACCGCCTACTGCAAGAACTTTGGGGCAGCCTGGAATCTTTCTTCCGGCCAAAGGAAGTCCTTCGCCGGATTATAAATGCCACGCATCTCGTCTTTGACAGCTTCCTTCAACCGATGCCGGCGGGCGTCCGCGGCGTCACTCAGCTTCCTGCCAGGCAGTTGGTCTATCAATCCGGAAGCCTCACGGCGGATCTCTGGCTCGAACCGCAAACCGATTCCCGTAATCTCGCTCTGGTGGGCCAAATTGCGGATTCCAACAGGCTCGACCGTCAGTTTGATTCCATTCCCGTCGTACTCCATGGCCGCAAGGGCCCCATCGCGTTTGCAACGACCAGCAAGTTCGGCGAATTTCACTTTAACTTCGATTTCGAGCCTAGCGTGACTCTGGAAATCGAAGTGCGCGGCAATCACTGGGTGTCGGTCGCCTTGCCGTGCTTGGAATGGGCCCAGCGAACAGCTTTTGCGGGCTCGTAATTCCTCGCGCAGGGAGCACATTTGATGATCGCGCACGCTCACTTCGGAAACAAAAAGGAGGGCAGCCCATGAAACATAGAATGTTAGGCATCTTTTTGCTGTGCTTCGCTGCCTGGACGGCCCCGGCCGCAGCCGACACCAGATTCATCGTCCGTAATCCTTCCGGCCTCACTTCTCTTCAACAGCTCTGTTTCATGATGGGTTGCAGTGTTTCAGGAGGCCTGGATGGCGGCCTCGGCAAGATTTTTCTCGTCACCACGCCTGCTTTGGTCGATCCGAACACCTTTCTGCAAACCCTTCGTGCCCAGCCGGGCATTACCAACGTCGAACTCGACGCCCTGTTGAAAGTCCTACAGGCGACAGCCACAGCGCCTCCCAGCGGCCTCTCCGACGCAACCCCCGTGAACTACTTCGGCGTTTCCGTCATTCACGGCTACGTCGCCCAGCCTGCAAGTACGATTATCCGTTTGCCCGACACGCAATCCGCTTTCAGCGTTTCCGGCGCGGGTATCGTGGCCGTTATTGACACCGGCGTCGATCCTACCCATCCCGTGCTCCAGGGCGTTCTTGTCCCAGGCAACGATTTCACCCGCAACACGTCCGGCCCGGGCTCCGAGCTTCCCGACGTGAACCAATGCTCTATCGGCCCCTTCCCCTCGCCCCTGATGGTGAACCAATCCACTGCCGCCGTCCTCGACCAAGTGTCTGGCGCCAACCTCTCGCAGCCGCAATACGCCGCCTTCGGCCATGGCACCATGGTTGCCGGCATTGTCCATCTCATCGCGCCCACGGCCCAAATCATGCCTCTGAAAGCGTTTCGCGCCGATGGCAGCGGCTATATGTCCGATGTTCTCCGCGCCATCTATTTCGCCACGCAAAATGGCGCCAACGTCATCAACATGAGCTTCAGCGTGACAACCTACTCCCAGGAAATGGCCAGCGCCATCAAGTTCGCCGCCCGCCACCAAGTGATTTGCGTGGCTTCCGCCGGAAATGACGGCAAGGAAGTATCTGTCTACCCCGCCGCTCTCGACAACGTGATGGGCGTGGCCTCCACAACGAACAACGACACGCTCTCGTCGTTCTCCAACTACGGCCAGGACCTTGTTTGGGTGGCTGCTCCCGGCGAAGGTATCATCACCACCTATCCTTTCGGCACCTACGCCGCCGGTTGGGGAACTTCCTTCAGTGCGCCCATGGTATCTGGTGCGGCCGCTCTACTCCTCGGCATCAACTCCAACTGCTACGAATCCGGCGCCGAACAATCCCTCGCCCACGCCGTCCCCATCTCCGCCGACGTCGGCAACGGCCGCGTGGATCTCTACCAGGCCATCTCCGCCTGGCGCCAATCTCTCAATTCGCACTGAGCCGCCGAAGGTCGCCCCGTGACGACCCGATGTTCACACTCCTTCTCGCCGCTCCGTGTAGTGGCCCTTCGGAAGTACTCAGGGCGAACCGACGCTGCCTGGGGTGCAGAGAAGAAACAATATCAGCGGACAAAGGGATAGATCTCGTCGGCGATCCAATAATTTTCGAAAAGAATGGCAAAGAGCGTTCCTATCACCCAGAGACCCCAGCGCTGGCGTCTCAATGCGGTTCCAACTGACAGGCCCTGCATAGGAATGTCGACAAAGTATGCGGCGCAGTAGCAAGCGTTGGCCAGCAGCGCAAGGACACCGAGGAGCAGAAGGGAATGCAGCGTAAACATCGGGCGGAAATGCGGCCAACTCGCGACAATCCAAACCACAACGACCAGCGCGAGGATCAGGTTATAGACAAGGCGGCGCGGCTCCCAAAAGCGGATGGCGTCAGCAAGGAAGCCGCGAAACGGACCAGATGGCGATTTGCCTAAACCGTACGATTGAGTGGGAAGCGCGGTCTCCATCGGAGAGGTCTCCCGCCGCCTAGGCGGATACCACTAAGATACACCGCCGCTTCTCATTGTCAAGTACTTTGTGATATGAAGTGGAGTTAGTGCGCGGAGGCCGATTTGGCTTTTCCGTTTTTGGATTTGGATGGTTTGGACCAGCCACCCAGATTGAGGGCTACGGACATGCAGGCGCCGCGGAGTTCGTCGGCCAGGGCAGGGTCGACCAGGGCGCGGGCGACGACCATGCCGCCGATGCACAAGGAAGCGATGCCTTGCGCGGTGGCGCGGCGAGGGCGGCCGTTCTGGGTCAGGCTACGTCCGAGGACGCTGACCATGGAGCGGAAGACGGTCTCGAAGGCGCTCCTGGCGGATTTGCCGCTGCGGGCGACATCGGTGGGCAAGGCAACCATGGGGCAGGAATCCTCGACGTTTTCAAAATGCCGGTGGGAGAGATAGGCGCGGACGACTTGCGGGCCAACGTCGCCGGAAGAAAGATCCACCTTCACGCCCTCCCAGCAACTTTTCCAGTTGGGGTCGGTGAAGAAGCAGGTGAGGACTTCGGCGTAGAGATCGCTCTTGCTATGGAAATAACTATAGAAGCCGCCGTGCGTGAGGCCGGCGCCAGCCATGATTTGCTGGATGGAGACACTCTCAAAGCCATGGCGATTGAAAAGTTTGCGAGCGCTGTCGATGATGGCCTTCTTGACGGCCGGGCGGTGAGCAGAAGGGTAAGGCATGCGGGCTCCTTGTTCGAGAGGCGCTGAAGTATGCCTCGAACGGGCGCTTGTTTCCAAGCAAAAGATTATCTTGAACATATTTTGGCGAGGTGGTCTGATGCCTTGCGGTCGCGAACAAAATACAGGAGAGAAACGATGGCCGAGAGAAAGAGTTCAAACCCATTTACAAGCACACCAACACGGCGGGAATTAATTACGGGAACCGCCGCGGCGTTTGGAGGCGCAGCACTGGGCCCCACGAAGCTGTGGGCGGAGGCGCAGGAGGAGGTTTCGCATACCGCGGAAGCAATTCACCAGGAACCGGTGTTCAAAGCGAGCCGGAAGCGCGTTTATGAGGTGCTGACGGACGCAAAACAGTTCGACAAGGTGATTCAGCTGAGTGGGGCGGTGAAGACCGGCATGGTGAAGGCACCGAATCCAGCGGAGATCAGCCGCGAACCAGGAGGTGCGTTCGCGCTTTTTGGAGGATATATTTTTGGGCGGCAGCTGGAGCTTGTGGCGAACGAGAGGATCGTGCAGGCGTGGCGAGTGGGCAGCTGGGAACCGGGCATCTATTCGATTGCGAGGTTTGAACTGGTGGAGCAGGGATCGGGAACGAAAATTGTGTTTGACCACATGGCATTTCCCAAGGGGGATGGTGAGCACCTGGCGGCGGGATGGAAGATGAATTATTGGGAGCCGATGGAGAAACTCCTGGCGTAGGCGTTACGCATGACGCAGCCCAAGGCTGTGTGCAATGCGGATAGACCTACGGATGGAAATTGAATTCCAGTTGGGTCGTTGTTTCGGCGCTGGCTGGCGCGTACTTCCAGTTCTTCAACGTATCTTCCACGGCGCTCACCAGCAACGGGTGACCGCCGATAACCTTAGTTTCCTTGATCTTACCGTCGGTGGCGATCACAACCTGCACCTTCACGACGCCCGCGAGATGCATCCGCCTCGCGATCTCGGGAAAAGGGGGTGTGGGATTCGAAAGCAGCTTACGGCCCTCTTGCGCCGGCAGGTTGACCACGGTCAGAAAGATGGTCATCGCCAGTGAAGCCCGGGCCGTGATTCTTGCCAGTTTCGCTGTCTGCACCAGAATCATGCTGCTCTCCACAAAGTAAATGATTCTCAGTACCAGGAACGCCGTGAAATGGACACGTCCGGCCGATCCTGCTTCCAAGACCAAAGTTATCGCAAGTCAGCGGTTCAGGCAGCATCTGGGGCGTACAGGTGTTTCTGGCAAAAAACTGGTCATTGGTACAGAAGAGGAATTTTTACCTTAAAGAGGGCACTGGCCTACGCGCCACGCTAAACGATGAGGCGAGGCAAAAGCGGATTGAGGTGCATGGTGAGATCGTAGGGAGAAACGGGCTACTTTTTGAAAAGGTTCTCGAAGGCTTGGCGGGCATCGGTGTGGCGCGGAGGCCCGTTGGGAGGCGCGGAACCAGGCGCGTTCGGCTGCGTGTAGGACGTTGGCGCGGTATCTTTTTCGATGGTCATGCGAAATTCGTAAAAAGTGCAGGAGTTCTTGGCGTCCTTGGGAGAGATGCGCTCCTGGATGGGCTGGGTACATTCGAACTGCGCGCCGGAATCGAAAAAGCGGCACTGCTTGCAGCAGTGCAATTCGGCCTGGCACTTGGGACACGTCCCGTTGGGATCGAACCCCGGAGTGAGGACGGCGCCGCAATTGGAACAGCGCGCGCGCGTGACCGTGCCGACCATGCGCGGAGTGCGCGGGCCGAATTGATCGGCGCCACGCGGCCCGCCCGAGGGTGGCTTGCGGTCGTGTGACTTATCCTTCTTATCTTGCTTCTCCGCGTCGCGGTAACCGCGGTGACCATACTTTCGATCCACAAACGCCTCCGTCCGCCAGTCTCGACGGACTGCCACAACTACAATTCATGCTTTTGCGCTGTCGCGCTTGCCAACTTGGCTTGTATCCAATCGGATTGTTACACTCGGGCGGACCGCGCACTCATTCAACGAGAGATTGCTTGCAGAATTGCGTACGTCCGACGAGCAGGAGATGGGACCTCTATGTTTGTAGCGCTCTGGGAGTACGAAGTCAAGCCAGGTTATGAAAAAAGGTTCGAGAAGGCCTATGGCCCGGACGGTGACTGGGTACGGTTGTTCCGGAGCGACTCCCGCTACTATGAGACGCGGCTAGTGCGCAATTCGTTTCGTTCTTCGATTTACCTCACTCTTGATTTCTGGGATTCCCGCGACGCGTATGAAAAGTTCACGGCAACCCATAAGGAAGAGTACAAAGCGCTCGATGCTGCCGGTGAAAAGTTGGCGAGGAATGAGCGGCGGCTTGGTTGGTACGAGACGGTTGAGCCGTGAATGATCATTACGCATTCGCCGTGGTGTCTTGCCGCCCTAGCCACATGGCGATGAAACCGTCGGGAGCGAGATCGGGTTGGAGAAATTTTCGAGGCGTTCCTTCGGAGCGGAGCAGGGCTTCGGCAGCGAGGTAACCGCTGCGGACGGCACCTTCCATGGTGGCGGGCCAGCCGGTGTCGGTCCAATCGCCGGCGAGAAAAAGGCGGGGGACGGCGGTTTGCTGCTTGGGACGCCAGCGATCGACCCCGGGCTCCGGGGAAAATGTGGCGGCGGCTTCCTTGATGACGGTGGCCTTCACCAATTCGGCATTACGCACGGCGGGCAAGGCTTGGCGCACTTCTGTCAAACAGAGGTCGATGATCTCCTGGCGAGATTTCTGCAGCAAATCGTAAGAGGCACTGATGACCAGTTGCAGATACTGTCCTGAGGCGGGGTTCTGGCCTGCGCCGTTCGAATCGGCATAGAGAGCGGTCTTGTTGAAGATCCACTGCGTGGTGGTGTCGATGAGCGTGACGAACGGCTCGGTCATCACCGGGCGATCGAACCAGAAGTGGACACCGGTGATGGGCGCGACTTTAATTTTGTCCAGATTGGCGAGCGACGGATCGCTTTGTTTCACACTTTCCGGCAGAAGTTCCACCAGCGCGGTGTGGGGCACGGCAAAAATGTAGGTGTCGGCGGCCGTTTCTTCCCGCCCTTCGTCAAAGCGAATTCCGGCGAGTTCGCCGTTTTCGATTTTGAGGCCACGCACGGGCGCGCGGAGAATCACTTCTCCACCGCGGCGCTCGATTTCGGATTTGCAGCCGTCGTAGAGATTGGCTAGCGGGACCGCAGGGACTCCCATACGATAGCCGGTGCTGTTCGAAAGGAAAGCCTTCCAGAAAACGTCTACGCCGAAGCGAGCGTCCGTGCGGTCGAGTTCTTCATCGAGAGCGCTAACGAGAACGACACGCCAGAAGCGCTCGATGGCACGTTTGGTCTGGCCGCGGCGGCGAAGCCATTCGAGCATGGAAATGCCGCCGTTTTCGTTGAGGTCGCTGGGCTTCCCTTGGGTTTGCAAGATATCGAGCATGGCGCGGGCGATAGAAAGCTTGTCGAACACGTTGAGCGGCGCGAAAGTCGCGAACGAACCGGACAGATGAAATGGCGCGGGTAAGGAGCCGGCTTGCATTTCTCCTTTGCGACCTTGCGGATCGAGGAAAAGGAGCCGGTCGAAGAATTTGATTTTGCCGGCGGCGCCGATGCGGCGATAGAAATCGTCGAGATTGGTGCAGCAGCCGAGGGTGACGTGCTGGCAATTGTCGACGTGCTCGCCGTCGGGCAAGACGTAGGAAGTTGCGCGGCCGCCAAGGAAGGGACGCTGTTCGAACAGACGTACGCGCCAGCCGGATTCAGCCAGCGCGACGCCGGCTGCCAGTCCCGCCAGCCCGCCGCCGATCACGATCACGCTTTTCAAGGATATTCTCTTCCGTGTGGCGTCCGAAGCGCGCCTTGGCAATGAACATCATTTTCTCGGCTTTGGAAAGACGAATGCGCTCGCCGAAAACGGCGAAGTCCAGCAACTCCATGCGGCCAAGGAGGGCGCTGTAGGTGTGGACCAGCAGCCAAAGTGCGCCGCGGCTGTCGGCATCAATGAGACCAAGGAGAGCTGAACCTTCTTCATAGAGTTGCCAGGCACGCTCGGATTCGAAGCGGAGCAATTCGCGAACTCCGAGAGTGGCTTCGCCACGGCCAAAATCTGCTGGTGAAACTCCGTAACGATGAAGGTCTTCTTCCGGGAGATAGACGCGGCCGAGTTTGTAGTCTTCGTGGGCGTCACGGATGATGTTGGTGAGTTGGAAGGCGAGGCCGAGTTTTTCCGCGAGGTCCAGGGCGCGCGCATCGCGGAAGCCGAAGACGTGAGTGCAGGTAAGACCTACCGTGCCGGCCACGCGATAGCAGTATTCGCGGAGACGGTCGAACGTTGGATAGGTCTTAACGGTAAGGTCCATCTCGGCGCCGCTGATGAGGTCATGAAGATAGCGCGCGGGCATTTTGTAACGCTGCATGGTGTCTACCAGCGCGGGAAGGACTTCGGCTTCACCATATAGGGCTTCAGAAGGCAAGGGCTTGGCAGCGTTGCCATCAAAAACCTGAGAGTGCCCGGTGGCGGCTTCATCGAACGCGGCGCGCCACTTTGCCAAGCCGCGCTGCTTGGCGGCAAGATCCGCGCCTTCGTCGGCAACGTCGTCCACGAGGCGCATGAAAGCGTAGAGTGAAGCCAGTGCGTCGCGCTTGGGCTTCGGAAGAAGGAAGAAAGCGTAATAGAAATTGCTGTGGGAGGCGCGGGCGATGCGGTGGCATTGTTCGTAAGATTCTGCCAAATTCAAATGACTGTCCGGCGCAGCAAGGCGCGCCCCTACAACTGCAAGAGGCGGAGCGATCTCATTTGAACGCGCATTTCCGCCTGCCAGATACACCACGAGAGTGCGGCCCAAAAGGGCCGCTTGCTTCAGTTTGCTGACGGCGGGGCGGTGATGGAGAGTGTCGTAGCCCATCGCTTCGATAGCATCGAGCACGGCAAGGCCACCGCGGGAGAACATCTCCAGGTCGACGCTGAGACGTCCATCCACCATTTTTGCCAGCGGCTGGCCTTCGGCAAAGAGGAGTCGAGTGCGGGCGATCAGATCCCTCATCAAGCGAACGTAGCGATCGTCGAAGCGACGCTCGACGATGTCATTTTCGGTGAGTCCCTGAGCGGCAGCGGCATCGAGCGGAATGTAAATGCGGCCGATGTCCAAGTCGCGCGAGACATCCTGCCAGAAATTTGCGAGCTGCAGCGCTGTGCAGGTGGCGTCGGAGAGGCGCTGGCGCTGCTCATCACGGTAGCCGCACAGGTACAAGACGAGCCGTCCCACAGGATTGGCGGAATAAACGCAATAACCGAGGACGGCGTCCCAGTTCGCGTAGCGCTTGACGGTCTGGTCCTGGCGAAAAGCCTTGAGGAGATCGGCAAAGGGCTGCTTGGGAATGTCTTTCGCGACGACGGTCTCGCGCAGGGCCACAAAGACCGGATGCGACGGCTTGCCTTCATAGCAAGCATCCAATTCATGTTCCCACCAGGCGAGCAATTCCAGGGCGCGCGAGGCGTCGGGAACTTCGTCGCCGAGATCATCGGCCCAGCGGCAGTAGGCATAGAGGTTGTAGAAATGCTGGTGCAGCGCTTTGGGGAGGAGCCACGATACGACGTTGAAGTTTTCGTAGTGATGCGTCGCCAGCCAGCGCGTGTACTTCTGCGCCTCGTCCACCGAGCAGCCAGGCTCGGGCGCATGCCGCGTGATATCGATTTCGTCGGGCCGCAACATTAGAAGAGGAATTCCTTGATTCGCTCAAAATGGTAAGTGAGTGCGAATCGCACTGGAAAACTACGGCCGAACGGCCAGCTTGATTTCACCGCTGCGCGACTTCATGCGCGCAAAGGCCTGCGGCAGGTCCGCCAAACGGATTTCCTCGGTGACGAAATCGCGGGCAGAAATGTCGCCGCGGCGGATGGCCTCAAGCGCTTCGCGGAAGAACCTCGGCGTATGATGAAACGGGGAAATCAGCTTGATCTCCGAATAGTGGATGGCCGCCGGATCGATATCCACGCGGGTGCCCGAGGGTAAGCCGCTGAAGAAATTCACGACGCCGCCGCGCCGAACCATCGCCAGGGCCTGCTGCCAGGTAGCCGGATTGCCCGCGGCTTCGACCACAGAATCGGGGCCCAGCCCGTCTTCGGTAAGCGCCTTCACGGCGGCAACGACATCGGGCGTTTCCGTGACGTTGATGGTGGCAACGGCACCCAAGTGCCTGGCGACATCCAGCGGCGCCGAACGCCGCGCCAGGGCTATGACGCGCACTCCGCGGCGCGAAAGCATGCGGACAAATTTCAACCCGATGGGGCCGCAACCGATTACCGCCGCGGTATCGCCGGTCCGCACTTCCATCTCGTGAATTCCGCGAAGCACGCAGGCCAGGGGTTCAGCGAGCGCGGCGCTCTGATCGTCGACGGAGTGCGGAACTTCCAGCATATTTTCGACGACGATGCGGCTGGGGATGCGCATGTAGTCGGCGTAGGCTCCGTTGTTGAACAAGAGGTCGTCGCAAAGATTCTCCTGCCCGCGGCGGCAATGATAGCAACGCAGGCAAGGAGCCGAATTCGCGGCAATCACGCGCATGCCGATGCGCCAGCGCGGATCCACACGTTTGCCCACGGCGACGATTTCGCCGACCAGCTCATGGCCAAAGACGGCTGGAGGTTGAATCATCTTGGCGTGATAGCCGCGCTTCCAGACTTTCAGGTCTGTGCCATCAGTGAGCGCCAAGCGAACGCGCACCAGGACTTCGTCAGCCGCCAAGGCGGGGACATCAATCTTTTCAATGCGAAGATCCTCGCTGCCATAGAGCACAGCCGCGGTCATCTTTGAAGGCACCGTGGCGTGGGTTACGGCTGCTTTCACTTCTTCGGCTACTCCCATCTTCTTTGGCGTCGTCGTGCTCATGCGTGGGTAATCAAAATCTTAAGAGATTCCTCCGTTGGCTTTGCGGCCAGGTCCAATCCTTCTTGGATTCTAGCCAACGGGAAACGGTGCGTGACAATCTCCATGACCGGCAGTTTCTTCTTCAGCACCAGATCCGCCCCTGCTTCTTGGATGTCCACGGCCGCACTATAGCTGCCCAGGATTTCTTTTTCGTCGATTCCCACGGCCGCTGCGGGAAATTCGATCTTCGTCACCGGATCGTTCGCGGCGAACAATAACACGCGTCCCCCCGGCCTCGCCGCCGCCAGCGCATCCACCACAACCGAAGGGTGAGCGACCGCTACCAATACCGCATCGGCGCCTCGACCCTCCGTCCGGGCCTTGATCTGTTCCACAAGCTTACCATCACTGGGGTCAAAGGACTCCAATGCTCCTAAAGTTAGGCTCTTTGTCCGGCGGACGGCCATGGGGTCACTGGTATAGAGCTTGGCGGCTAGCAAATTGGCGACCATCAGCAACTGCAGGCCGATGGGGCCGCAGCCGGCGATCAGCACCGTTTCGCCGGCGGTTACGCGAGCTTTTTGCACGGCCTTCAGAATCGTGTTGATCGGCTCGATAAACGTGGCTTCCTCGAAGCTGACGTTGTCAGGCAGCGCGATGATTCCGCGTTCGGCCACCCACGGCATGGCTTTGACGTATTCGGCGAATCCGCCGCCGTTGGGGGTGAAACCACCCGTGAGGCCTGTCGCCTTGTACTGCTCGCACTGCGAAAAGAGCCGCCGCTCGCAATAGAAGCACTGGCCACAGGGAATGTGATGAAAACTCATCACGCGGTCGCCCGGCATCCACTTCGTTACGCCGCGGCCGGTTGCTACGACCGTTCCGGCTATTTCGTGGCCCAGAATCTGTGGCGGCGGGACGTAGGCGTGATAAATCTTTTTGATGTCGGTGCCGCAGATGCCGCAGGCGGCAACTTTGATGAGGACTTCGCCGTCGGCTACTTCCGGAACGGGAACTTCCTCGACGCGGACGATTCCCTTTTCGCGGTAGACACCGGCGCGCATGGTCTTGGGGATGGGGCCCAGCGACTTCACGGTTTCCAGAGTCGTTCCGGTGCGGCTCATCGCGCGACTACCTTCATAGAATCTTGTCCCGCGACGAGTTGCACCACTTCATTGACATAGATTTCCAGGAATCGCGCGAGAGCTTCAGCGGCGCTGCGGCTCTGCTTTCCGAAGCGAATCAGCGGACCCAGGGTGCCTGGTCTCTTCGCCACCTCTGCGAGAACGCGAGGAATGCTCACGCGGCTGTCTGACGACATCGTCCGGTTGAAATCGATCGGCAAATTCTCGTCAGCCCGATCGCTGATTGCTCGAATGGCGACGCCGCGAGCACCCCAGGCAAAGCCCTCTTTCACCACGTCAAAACTTTCCATCTCAACCACGTCCGCTTTGGTGGCAAGTTGTGATTTTTGCTCGGCTGTAGTTAGCACCTTTTGGGCGGTATAAAACGCATCCACTGGCTTCGCGCCGTGCGCGACCGCCAGTTCGACGAGTTGTTTGTCCGTTTCCAACCAATCTCGACCGAGATCTGCATGCACAAAATTCGACTTCAGGAGTTTCGCCACAACGATATCACTCACCCGGCAATCGGAGCGCAGAGCTCCAGCGAGGCCGCTGGAAACGCAGACGTCAAAATATCGGTTGCAGGGGACTACGCGCATCATAAGATCCAGGACATTAGCCGACTCGTCTCCGATACCCGTCAAAGCCACGAAGATTTCCGAGTCTCCAATGACGCTCTTCCAGAGCTGGAGCCCAGGAGCGTCCTGACGATCAAATTTTCGGCGCGCCCTCCAAGGGGCAAATTCGGCTTCGACGGCGAAGGTGACAAGGATGCGCATAGTTCTTACGCGTTGCTATCTGGGCGCAGCGGTGCTGCGCCCCTACAATATCTTTGTCGCGGAGTGCGCACAGGCTAAAGCCTGTGCTACCAAACCCTACGCGGCGGCGCGGGCCATGCGCTTGGCGCGGCCCTTGGCAATGTAGCCGTTGGCTTCGTACCAGCGCACTGCGCGCTCCAACGCTGCCGCCACTGGACCAGCTTGAAAACCCAATTCGCGCTTAGCGCGCGAGCAATCCACAAACATCATGTGGCGCGCAATCTTCACGCCCTCGATCGGAATGCCGGGCTCGCGCCCAAGCAGCCGTGAAAACACGGTATTGGCATAGGCTACACCCAGAGCGAGCCCGTGAGGAATCTTCAGGCTGGGTGCGCGGAGACCTGTTATTTTCGCGAGCTTGTCCAGCATCGCTTTGAGCGTGAGATTTTCTCCGCCCAGAAGATAACGCTCGCCGACTTTGCCCTTTTCCGCAACCAGCAGGTGTCCCGCCGCGCACTCTTCCACGCCTACAAAATTCAGTCCGGTCTCGACGTAGCCCGGCATCTTGCCATTCAAAAAATCCAGGATGATTTTCCCGGTCGGCGTGGGCTTCCAGTCCCACGGACCTACCGGCGTGGTCGGCATGGCCACAATTACCGGGAGACCGCTTTTCGCGGCGTTGAGCGCTTCCCTTTCCGCCATCCACTTGGAGCGCTTGTAGTGGCCCACCATTTCTTGCAGCTTGGCGTCGGTGAGTTCGTTGGGAAGCTGCGGGCGGTCCACGGCGATGGTTGCGACCGTGCTGGTATAGATCAACTGCTCGACGCCGGCGCGCTTCGCGGCCTCCAGAAGATTTTTCGTTCCACCGACGTTCGAATCGTAAATCTCGCGGGAGCGTCGGGCCCATAAGCGGTAGTCCGCAGCGACGTGAAAGACGCGCTTGACGTCCTTCATGGCGCGATCGAGCGAGGCAGGGTCGCGCAAATCTCCGGTGACATATTCGAGCGACAAATCCGCAATCGCGCGATTGGTGCTGGAGGCGCGGAGGAGGACGCGCACTTCATCGCCGCGCGCCACCAACTGGCGTGCCACATGGCTGCCAAGAAAGCCCGCTGCGCCTGTAACCAGCGTGGTCATGCGATTCTTACGCCCTCTTCGTCCGTGTGGGATTCCTGTTCCAGGCGGACGCCGTTTTCTCCGATGTTTCGCGCCGCGCTTCGATGGCTGCTCAGCGCCGGCTCAACAATCCGCGAAAAAGATTCCCACCACTTGCTCCCAATCAGCTTTCGCGCTTCCTCCGTTTTACGCAGCAAGGCCGCGGCGTCCGGACGCGCAGAATTCGAACCGTCGTTTGCCGGTGTAATCACAATTCCGTCGACATCGAGAGACCGCGAAAACTGAATTAGCTCGGCCGTATCTCCGAGTCCGGTCTCCGGGCGAACTCGCGCGTGCACGCAAATCAAGAAGCCAGAGAGCCGAGCCGCGCGGATTCCCTCCACGGCCAATTCGAACGTGCCCGCCCGGACTCCATTCGGCGCATGGCTCTTCACAGCAGGTTCGAGCCGAACGGTTAGAAAGAGCCGCGGCACAGGCTGAAACTCATGAATGCGCCGGCGAAGAAGCGTTCCGTCAGTTTCGAGAAAGACAGAATGACCGCTCCCCGTGATGGCGCGAACCAGATGCGCAACGCCGGGATGACGCAGAGGCTCGGTTCCTCCAATCCAAATGGCCGGGGAGTGGCTGGAAATAACTTCCCGAATCCTCTCGTGCGAAACCGGATGGCTGGAATCGTGATGCAGGATTTCGGCGGCATCCAAGAATTGGATGGAGCGCGCATCCCGCGCGAAACCGAGTATCTTCGTGAGGCGGGCTCTGATGATGTCCAACGTCAGACGCAAGGGGAACCGCATCATCGCGCTTTAAAACCCGCTGCGCAGCCGGAATTCGCTGGGCTGGAATTTCAGCGCGATGTACTCTTCGGCACCGCGTGACTGATTGGAATAGCGCGCCAGCGCATAGACGGGAAAGGAATTCCGGTAGAAGTGGTATTTCAAATAAAAAACACCCGGGAAACCCGTGCCGGTGAAATCCGGTTCGCTCCAGGAGCCGTCCTCATGCTGCTTGTGAACGAGATAGGAAACGGCTTTGCCGATGGCCGGATCGCTGACGTGGGCCCCCGCAAGCAAACCGATCAGCCCCCAGGCCGTTTGAGAAGCCGTGCTGGGGCCTTGGCCCTTGGTGGATGGCGCTTCGTAACTAGCCAGCGACTCGCCAAAGCTGCCGTCAGCCTTCTGCACGGCGCGAAGCCAGATCACCGCGCGCTGGCAGTAATCGCGGGCGGTCAGCGAAACCGTTTCCAGGGCGCGCAGGACGCCGCTCGTTCCGTAAATATAGTTAACGCCCCAGCGGCCGAACCACGAGCCGTCGCTGGACTGATCTTTCAGCAAGAATTTCACGGCGCGCTGAATGGCGGGATGCTCTGCGGGCCAGCCAAACCGGCCGAGACATTCCACCACGCGCGCGGTAACATCGGCGGTGGAAGGGTCAATCATGGCGTTGTGGTCCGCGAAAGGAATGTTGCACAGGAACTTGTGGTCATTGTCGCGGTCAAACGCGCCCCAGCCGCCGTCGCGATTCTGCATGCTGAGCAGCCACTGAATGCCGCGGCGAATCGCGCCTTCCATGCGCTTGGCGTCGGGATACTTCACGCGCTGGAGCGCCATCAGCACAAATGCGGTGTCATCCACATCGGGGTAAAAGTCGTTGCGGAATTCGAAAGCCCACCCGCCGGGCTCGGCGTCTTTGTTCTTCACTTGCCAATCGCCCGGCCCAAGAACTTGCTTGGAGAGCATCCAGTCCGCAGCCTTTACAAGAGCCGGATGATCCGCGGGCAAGCCAGCCTCTTCCAGAGCGACCATGGCAATGCAAGTGTCCCAAACCGGCGAGACACACGGCTGCATGCGAATGGTGTCGCCCTCTTCAATTTCGAACCGGGAAAATTCCTTGATTTCCCGCCAGGCCAGCGGATCATCCGGGCCGTGTCCCAGGGCCATGAGCGCGAAAATCGAATTCATCATCGCCGGGTAGATAGCTGCAAGGCCTTCGGTGCGCTCGATGTGATTCAGCATCCAGGATTTCGCTTCGCGGAGTGCGCGCTGGCGCAGCGGCTTCCAAGGCAATTTTTCGTAGAGCTTGAAGCCACGATCCAGGGCCAGGAAAACGTTTTTCCAGGAAAGGAGTTGCTTGCTCCAGTCAAAGGCGGCGGTCTTTCGCGTGGGGTCCTTGAACAGTTCATCGACTCGCGCGCGTTCCGGTAAGCGCCAATCGGGCCGCAGCGTGGATAGAATGGCCATCGGAATCACGATCCCGCGCGTCCAGGAAGACATCTCGTAAATATTGAAATAAAACCATTGCGGCAGAAGCATCAGCTCCGGCGGAATCGAGGGAACAAGCTCCCAACCAACCGCGCCTATCAGCGCCAAGTAGAACCGCACATAGGAGTTCGTGTGCTCCAGGCCACCAAGACGATGGATGGTTTCGCGCGCCTGCACCATATGACGCGCTTCCGTGGAATCGCCCGCTAGCTTCAGGGCAAAATACGCTTTGCAGGTCGCGTTTAGCTCTGAAGGCCCCCCAGGATAAATCGACCAGCCGCCATCGGCGAGTTGCCGGCGGCGCACATAATTCGCCAGCTTGGCAATGCGCTCCGGGTCGGCCTTTCCCAGAACGTGAAGATAATAGATGTAGTCGGACTCGAGCGTGGTGTCCGCTTCGAGCTCGCCCTGCCAGTATCCTTCCTCGGCTTGAACGGAAAGGAGTTGATTCGCGCCGCGCTCGATGGTTTTTTCCAGACGCGCGGCCCAGTCCTGTTCCTGCCAAGGCAGCGGCGCGGGCGCGACGGAGACTTCTTCACCCATTCTGGCGAATGAGGCCATCAGTGCTCCCCCAGAGCGGAACTTCAAGCTGGCATAGCCGGCAGGCTTGTCCAGCGAACATTAAGATCAACTTAACTGCCGTGCTGCGCATCGCTTTCCCACAAGAACAGCGCGGCGGCTAAAACGCGAGTAACATGGATACTATTAAATTATCGCCGCCTTCCCCGTGACGGTCAACGGCTAAGATACGGCAGATGCAACTCTGCGTTGTCAAATGGAAACACTTGCAGGCCCTTCCAGCATTCGCTGAACGAGCACGTGCAGAGGCTCCGGCAGGGGCTCTCCTTCGCGCTGCGTAACGGAGGGTTTTTCCCTAAGAAGGCGCGCAGGAAGCCTGGTCCAGGATGGTCCTTCCGCGGCGGGAAAAGCGCCGGAAGTTCCGCGCAGCACCAGGGCATCGGCGCGATCCAATGCAGCGCGTGCCGAATCCTTAAAATCTTCCTTCGCGGGATCGACGACCGCGAAATACAGGCTGGGCTTCAGGAACTGCAGCAGGGAGTTGCTTTCCATAATCAGAGGCGGCAAATCGCCCTTGGGATCCGAGCGCGTTTCCAGCAATGCAGTCCTTAAAAGCGGCAAGCCCTCCGCGAGAAACCCTTGCTTCGTGCGCAGCCAGAACGAGCGCCGCGCTCCCGCAGCCAGAAAGCGCGAGCTGTCCGTCCCCGTATCCGCTTGCGTTTCCCAGTTGATGGCACACACATGCTCATCCGGGGCGCAATCGCAATTTTCGCCGTTCTGGGCGCAGACGCCGTGGCCATACTGCGTGATTTTGCCGGCGATCCAGTTGGCGCGCGGAAACGCAGAGAGCACGTCGCACACCAGCTGCGTCTTTCCAATGCTACGGGTGTGCCCGCCAACGACAACCAGGCGCCAGCGGGGCGCTCCATTCGTGTCACTTGCCGCCAATTTTTCCCTCAAGCTCTTTGATGCGCGCAGCCAGTTCGGGGAGCCGTGCGAACCAGGCGTAGAGTTCCTTGAATTTTCCCAGCGGCCGGGCTGGCGTCCCCCAAACGGCCTCCCCGCTGCGAATGGTTTTCCCGCCAAGCACGCCACTTTGTCCGCCGATCACCGACCCATCCTCCAGTTTACAGCGCTCGCCAAAGCCCGCCTGTCCGCCCACAACCACGCGCTTCCCGAAAACGCACGATCCAGACAGCCCTGCTTGCGCCGCAATCACCGTGTGCGCACCGATCTGACAGTTGTGCCCCACGTGGACTAGATTGTCCAGCTTTGCGCCTTCCGCGATGCGCGTGTCGTCTAGGGAACCGCGATCGATGGTGCTGTTCGCCCCGATTTCCACGTCATCGCCAATCTCCACAATTCCCGCTTGGGGGAATTTCCAGTACTTCCCTTCACCGAGCGCATAGCCGAAACCGTCCGCTCCAATCACTGCTCCGGAATGAATCTCCACGCGATTTCCCAGGCGCGCGCCTCCGTACAAGGTAACGCGCGGATGAATCCGGCAATTCTCGCCGACCCAGCAGCCTGCGCCGATCACCGAGTGCGCACCAATCTGCGTGCCGGCGCCGACGTGCGCATCTTCGCCGATGACCGCATATGGACCGATGCCCACTCCCGGCGCAACGCGCGCGAGCGGCGCGACAATCGCCGTGGGGTGAATCCCCGAAGCGATCGGGGCGCGCCCAAGCAGCAACTCCGCTGCTTGCGAGAACGCCACCTTGGGCTGCCCGCTCCGCAGCACCGTTTTGCCCGCCAGCGGTATTCCCTCAGCCGCGATAGCACAGGCCGCAGCCGAAGCCGAGGCCCGCTGCGCATGCTTCGCGGACTCCACGTAGATCAAATCGCGTGTTCCGGCACGCTCCGGCGCTGCAACTCCGCTTACTTCGGCCGCGCCGTCGCCTTCGAGCCGCGCGCCGATCGCTTCGGCTAATTCTTTGGCAGTTCGTCTCATCATCAACCTCACGAGAAATCGTAAATCGCTGGTTCGCCCTGCGGTCTGGTGTTCCACCGCCCATGCACCCAAACCCATTGTTCCGGATACTTGCGCACAATCTCTTCAATCACTTTCGTGAATTTTTGCGTGTTTTCCAAAACATCTCGCTCCGTATCGCCGGTTCGAATCAAGTCGACCGGCGGCTCAAAGCGCAACCGGTATTTTCGGCTAGGCTCGTCCCAAACTGCGTACCCCGGCACGACAGCTGCGTCCGTATGCAGCGCGACGCGCGCGATTCCCGTGGTCGTGCTGGCCTTCTTCCCAAAAAAATCGACGAACACGGCTTCTCCCGGCATGGTGTTCTGGTCCGCCAGAATCCCTATCGTTCCGGCCTCTTGCAAAACCTTCAACATCACGCGGGCCGATTCATTTTTGAAAATCGGGCGATTCCCCGGCAAACACCGGTAACTGTTTACGAGCGTGTCGATTCTCCAGTTGTCGATTCGCCGGGCCATGTAGTGCAGGGGAAATCCGTAGAGTGCATGCGCAAAAGACGACAACTCCCACGCACCGATGTGCCCCGTCAGATAGAGCACGCCTTTCCCGCGCCGCTGCCCCTCCAGGAAGTTTTCATGGCCGTCCAGCACGACCATTTGCTCGATATTCTCTTTTGAATATTTCGGAAAACGGGCAAATTCCGCCGCCATCCAAGCCA
>WNFR01003965.1_pt1 | contig 29005 bp, 21 predicted proteins | sample 5400221 | NCBI WGS metagenome assembly WNFR01 (sample SAMN13153357, study PRJNA577476) | soil metagenome | isolation source: 40 cm soil under Madrone tree | place: USA:California | collected 2016-06-14
TCGCATCGCCGATCTCGACCGCCAGTCGCGCCAGCTTGCGCTGTCGCTGCCCGACAGCATCAACCGACTGGTGCTTGCGTCGGCGCAAGGCACTAGGATCGGCGGAACCTGGTGGCGGCAGCTTCGCGGACGCGACCCGCATTGTCCGACCACCGCAGCGTCGAACGGTGTACAGATCATCGGTCGCAAGCTGGCTGGCGAGCAGGCCAAGACCAACCACCAGCTCTACGCGCAGCTACTCAAGAAGCAGGAGCTCGTTGCGCGGGCGCGTCGCGACGTCCAGCTCAAATCGTGGCTCGACGTTTGGCTGTACATCCACGTGCCGCTGTCGATTGCGCTGCTGGTCACCTTGATCATCCATATCGTCTCGGTATTTTTCTACTGGTAGCCGATGCGCATTCTGGTGATCAGCGTCACCCGCAACCGCAAGGGACAGCCAGTTCGCGCGGAGCGCATCGTCGAAGGCGAAATGATTCGCCTCGGCCGCGGCACGCAATGCGAGATCCATTTACCGGACCCGCGAGTGGCGCTTTTTCACGCGGCGATCTATCGCCAGGGCGACAGCATTTTCATTCACGCGCCGGAAGCGGAGCTGGCGGTCGATGGCGGGCCCGAACGCGAAGCGCGGCTGACGCCGCGCGTCCACATTGCGCTCGGTCCTTACGAAATGACCGTCGAGCCGCCTCCTCCCGGATGCGATCTCGCGCTGGCGATCGAGCTGGTGCGGCCATTGCCCGACGACCTCGCCGCAATCCGGGCCAAGTCGCGCACTTCGCTCGAGGCGACCGTGCTGTCGAAGCGAGGTCCGGCATGGATATTGGCGATCATTCTTGGTCTGGTCTTCCTGGCAGCGCCGGCCATCAACGCGCTGCTTCCTCAGCTTCGGCAAGCAACGGCGAAGCTGCCGGTTACGCCCGACCAATCGTGGAACCCGGGTGAGCTTTCCGCCGGCCATCAGGCGTTCGGGCACCAGTGCGGCACCTGCCACGAGACGCCGTTCGTGCACGTCCGCGACCACGTCTGCATCGATTGCCATGTCAAGACTCCCGGCCATGTGCAAACCGTGGCGCTGCAATCGAAGCTCTTCGGCGGAACGCGCTGCGCGAATTGCCACGCCGATCACAAGGGCGCGGACGCCTTGGTCCGGCGCGATCCGGATCTGTGCGCGACTTGCCACAGTGATCTCAAGCTCTATCAAGCAGACACGCGCCTGGGCAATGCGACCGACTTCGCGGTGAATCATCCGCCTTTCAAGCTGACGCTGTGGCAAGGGCCTAACCGCGACGACGTTGCGCGTGTCTCGCAGACCGACAAAGCCAGACTCGTCGAGCGATCGAATTTGAAATTTCCGCACGATTTGCATCTGAAGACCAGCGTTCGCGGGCCGAAGGGACGCAAGACGCTCGAGTGTCGCAGCTGCCACATTCCTGATGCCAGTGGCAAGGGATTCGAGCCGGTCTCCATGAACAAGGCGTGCCTCGACTGCCATACGCTCGAATTCGAGCCCGCAGTCACGACGCGGCAAGTTCCGCACGGTTCGGTCGACAATGTCATGTTGACCATGCAGGAGTTCTATGCAAACATCGCCTTGAACAATATTCCCGTGGATGTCGTTGATATTGGCGAGATCCGGCGCGGCCTTCCGAGGCTGGGCAACGGGGTGATCACCGAACAACAACGACAACGCGCGCTGTCCTGGGCGAAATTCAAGGCGCAACAAGTTTCCGCGGACTTATTCGAAGCGCGCGTCTGCATCGTTTGTCACGAGGTCACCAAAGCCGTGATTCAAGGGGAGTCTGGCAAGGAGATCGCCTGGGGAGTTGTTCCTGTCCATGTTGCGTCTACGTGGATGCCGAAGGCTCGCTTCGACCACGTCAAGCACCGCACGAACAAATGTGCTGACTGCCATGCGGTGGAAAAGTCGCATTCGAGCGCCGATATCGCGATGCCCGCCATCGTCGACTGCCGGGCATGTCACGCCGGCAACAAGCCCGCGCCCGGCAAAGTTGTATCCACCTGCATTGCGTGCCACGGATTCCATCTTCCAAACCATCCGCCGTTTGCCGCGCGTGCCAGCGTGACCCCGGACGCGGCGGCCGGCGCGACGCTCGCAGCAACGCGACAGCCGCAATGAGCGCGGCGACATTCCGCGCGTCAGGATTGATTGCTGTTTTTGCCGCCGTGCTTGCAGGATGTGGCGGCGGTGCCGGGGGAGGCACGAGCAACGCACAGCTTCCGAGCCCGAACGCTCTCACGGCGGCCGATGTAGCGACGATGATCGCGCAGGCGGTGGCGGAAGCCAAGGCGCGCAATGCGCCCGCGACCATCGCGGTTGTCGACCGCGTCGGCAACGTGCTGGGAATTTTTGCGATGACCGGTGCGGCTCCCACATTTACGATCAGCAGCGGCACCGGCGCAGTCGGCGGGCTCGAGGGCGTCAACATTCTGCCCTCGGCCGCGGCGGCGGTCGCGAAAGCGGTGACCGGCGCGTATCTGTCGTCCGCGGGAAACGCGTTCTCGACTCGAACTGCGAACCAGATTGTGCAGTCACATTTCAATCCGCGAGAATCCAATCAGCCGGGCGGGCCGCTGTTTGGCGTGCAGTTCTCATCGTTGGCGTGCTCGGACGTTGTGCAACCCGCGAGCGCCGCCCAACTCGGACCCAAGCCGTCGCCGCTCGGCCTCTCGGCGGATCCGGGAGGCTTGCCCTTGTACAAGAACGGGACCGTCGTCGGTGGCATCGGCGTGATCTCCGACGGCTTGTACTCGGTCGACCTCAATATCTTCGACACCGACACCGATTCCGACGAATTGATCGCGGTCGCGGCCAGCTTCGGTTTTGCGGCGCCGACCGACGTTCGCGCCGATCACATCACGGTCGACGGCAGGACCCTGCGTTATGTCGACTCCGAGGCGACCGCGAGCAACCCTGCCGCCGCGCCCCCGTTGGGCAATCCCCTGCCAGGGATTTGGATCAATCCCTCTGGCGGCGCCGGCAACCCGCCCGTGCCCGGCGTCGAGTACGGCAAACCGCAATCCGGTTATGCTCCCGATCCCAATCAGGCGTTCGTAGGCAAGAACGCGTTCACTCTCGTTGACGGCGTAGGAAATCCGCGTTTCCCGCCAAAGGCCGGGACCGACGCTGCGTCGCTCCCTAATGGCGTTTTTCCCCTCAGCCTCACAGAGGTCGCAACGATTCTCGGCAGTGGCCTCGACATCGCCAATCGCGCACGCGCGCAGATTCGTCACCCGCTTGGGTCGGCGGCACAGGTATCGGTAGTCGTGGTTGACACCAAGGGAGAGATTCTCGGCCTCACGCGAACGCCCGACGCGCCCATCTTCGGCACTGACGTTGCCGTACAGAAGGCGCGCACTGCGGAATTCTTCTCGAGCCGCACTGCTTCGGCCGGCCTCACCGGAACTGCAAACGCGACTCCGGCGGTGGCAATCGCTTCGTATGTGACCGCCACGCGCACGTTCCTCAGCGACCCTACGGCGCTCGCGAACGGCGTGGCCTACAGCAACCGCGCGGTGGGCAATCTTGCGCGACCTTTCTTTCCCGACGGCATCGAAGGCACGCCCAACGGCCCGCTGTCGAAGCCCTTCCCGACCCAGTGGAGTCCATTCAACGACGGACTCCAACTGGATCTCGTGTTCAACGCCGTCGTCGGTGTCGGTGCGCCGCCGACGGGCTGTACCACCGACCAACGTATTCGCAACGGCATCCAGATTTTCCCAGGCAGCTTTCCCATCTACCGGGGGCCAACACTCGTAGGCGCCGTCGGTGTATCCGGCGACGGCATCGACCAGGACGACATGATCTCCTTTCTCGGGCTCGCCAACGCCGGCAAAGCATTGGGTACCGGAATCGGCAATGCGGTGCCGGCCATCCGCGCGGACACTCTCGTGCCGCAAGGCGAGGGCACCCGCTTGCGCTATGTGAATTGCCCGCAGGCGCCCTTCAACGACAGTACCGAGCAGAATGTCTGCGCCGGCCTGTAGCCGCCGCTGGCTGGCACCGGTCGCAGCGCTTGCGCTGTCAGGCAGTCTGTATGCGGTGGCGCAAGTGCCGCAGGTCCCGCAGGCGCAAAAATCCGCTGCGCCCGTCGTCAAACGCGGCGAGGCCGCGCCGCCTCCGCAATCAGTCGACGGCCGCTACGGCATTCAGGTATTGGCTTCCACGGTCAACGTGCACGCCGAAGCGACGTCCGGATCGGCGGTGCTGGCGGAACTGCAACAGGGCGCGCGGCTGGAAGCCGATCAGAGGCGCGGCAACTGGTACCGCATTCATCTAGCCGACGGTCGCAGCGGCTGGATCGACTACGCTGTCGGCAAGAGTAATCCGAACTTTGCGGTCGACGCCGGTACCAGCATAGCGCGAGGGCGCCCCGGCAGCGAGGTTGGCGCGCCGCCGCCGCCCGTGGACGCGCACCCGGACGCAGCCAGCGCTTCCGCGCCCGAGGCGCTGCCCGACGACCGGATCCTGCTGCAGCGGCCCATGGGTCGGCCGCTCGAGGCGATCATCCCCGCCATCGATCCCAGCCAGGTGCCCCCGCCGTCGCCGTTGCTGCCACGGGAAACGGTGCCCGTGCCCGATCGCTGGCGGATTGTCGACCAGCTGGGCATCGTGAACCAACGTGTGTTCGATCCCTACAACCCGAACACACTCAAAGGCGACCGCCCCGTCTTTGGCGAGGACTGGTTTTTCAATCTTGGCGTGATTTCGGACACGCTCTTCGAGGCGCGCAAGCTGCCGACACCGATCGGCGCCCAATCTTCTCAGGATCCACAAGCGAACGACCAGTTCGGCCGCGGGCGGCAGTCGACCTTCGCGCAAAATCTCATCGTCAGCCTGTCGCTGCTGAAGGGCAGCACGACCTTCAAGCCGCCCGAGCTTGAGTTTCGTTTAGTTCCGGTGTTGAACTACAACGTGAGCAAGGTGGAGGAAGTCCGCGCACTAAGAATCGATCCTCGCAGCGGCACCCGCCGCACGGACCATTTCGCCGCGATCCAGGAAGCGTTCGTCGACTACGAGTACAACATCGCGTCCGAGTATTTCGACTTCGATGACATCCGGGTCGGCATTCAGCCTTTCATTTCGGATTTTCGCGGCTTCCTGTTTCAGGATCAGCCGGTGGGCATTCGCTTCTTCGGCAGCCGCGAAAGCAATCGATGGCAGTACAACCTGGCGTGGTTTCGCAGGATCGACAAGGACACCAACAGCGGCCTGAACGATATCGGCAAGCCGCTACGCAAAGACGACGTGTTCGTGGCTAATCTCTTTCGCCAGGATTTCCTGGTGCCGGGCTTCACGCTGCAGGGTACCGTGATTCACAACATAAACCGGGAAACCGCCGAGGCGTTCCTCGACAACAACGGTTTTCAGATTCGGCCCGCCATTTTCGGCGACGCCCGGCCGCACAAGTACAACGTGACTTATCTCGGTGCGTCGGGCGACGGCCATTTCGGCCGCTGGAACACCACCGCGTCGCTGTACTACGCTGTCGGCCGCGATGACCGTAATCCCTTCTCGCAGCAGCCGGCGGACATCAGCGCTTTTTACGGCGTGGGTGAGGTGTCGCGCGACTTCGATTGGATCCGTGTACGCGGCACCGCGCTCTACGCGAGCGGCGACAAGAATCCGTACGACGGCAAGGAAACCGGGTTCGACGCCATCCTCGAGAATCCGCAGATCGCCGGCGCCGATACCAGCTTCTGGATTCGCCAGGCTGTGCCGCTGATCGGCGGCGGCGGTGTCGCTCTCTCGGGCCGTAACGGGGTGCTTGCGAGCCTGCGCTCGTCGAAGGACCAGGGCCAGTCGAACTTCACCAATCCGGGCGTGGCGCTGATCGGCATCGGCGCCGACTTCGATATTTCACCGCGATGGCGCGTCATCGGCAACTTGAATCAGCTCTGGTTCGCCAACACCACCGTGCTGTCGGTTCTCCGCAACCAGGGCAATATCGATCGCAATCTGGGCACCGATATCTCGGCGGCGGTACAGTACCGGCCGCTGTTCACCCAAAACATCGTGCTCAATGCCTCGGCTGCGGCGCTCATTGCTGGCAAGGGTCTGAAGCAGCTCTACGACGCCGACAGCGGCAAAACGCAATACTCGATCCTGTTCAACGTTCTGTTAACGTTCTGACCGTGCCGATCGTATTGCCATGAACCCGCGCAACGACACCCCGGTTCGATCGCTGATCGCGATGATGGGCGCGCTCGCGCTGCTCGGGTCTTGGTGCGCATTCGGCATGGACAACGAAAAGGGCGTGACGCGGACCTATGCGCCGACTCCGCCCGCGCCGGAACGGCAGACGGCGCAGGACGCGCTGGCCAAATCTCTGGGCTGCGTCAGTTGCCACACGGCGACCGATCACACCACGATGCACGTCAACACCGGCGTGATTCTCGGTTGCACCGATTGCCACGGCGGCGACGTCAAAGTTCTCAAGCCGCAGGCGGCGGTACCGAAAGACGCGAGCTACCGGGCTGCCACCGACAGCGCGCACGTGCTGCCGCAGTTCCCCAAAGCGTGGAACTTTCCCTCAAGCGCCAACCCCGAACGCAGTTATACCTTGCTCAACCGCGAAGCACCGGAATTCGTGCGCTTCGTCAATCCTGGCGACTACCGCGTGGCGCGCGACGCCTGCGGCGCCTGCCACCTCACCATCATTCAGGCGGCCGAGCGCAGCATGATGTCGACCTCCGCCATGCTATGGGGCGGGGCTTCTTACAACAATGGGATTCTACCGTTCAAGCGCTACATCGTCGGCGAAGCGTATACCGCGGAAGGAGAGCCTGCGACGCTGGTCAATCCCGTACCGCCCACGCCTTTCATGACCGAGAAGGGAATTCTGGCGAAGCTGTTTCCTCTTCCGGCGTGGGAGACGGTTCCGGTCGGCGACATCTTCCGCGTCTTCGAGCGCGGCGGCCGGGTGATATTGAGCCAGTTTCCGGAAATTGGATTACCGAACAATACCGGCGCGATCCAGAAACTCGACGAGCCCGGCCGGCCCGACATCCGCCAGTCCAATCGCGGCCCCGGCACCGGATTACGGATCGCAGTGCCGGTGATCAACATCACCAAGACGCGGCTCAATGACCCGCACATGTGGTTCCTCGGCACCAACGAGCAGCCGGGAGATTATCGCTCGTCGGGGTGCTCGGGATGTCATGCGGTATACGCCAACGATCGCGACCCCGCGCATTCCGGGCCGTTCGCGGCATTCGGCAATACCGGCAAGTCGCAGAGCGCGGACCCGACGATTCCACGCGACGAGCCGGGGCATCCGGTCAAGCATGCGTTCATTCGTTCGGTTCCGTCCTCGCAATGCATGGTCTGCCACATGCACCAGCCGAACGTGTTCGTCAACAGCTACTACGGCTACATCATGTGGGACTACGAGTCCGACGCGCCGTTCATGTGGCCGGAAAAGCAGCGTTATCCGACCATCGCCGAGGTTCGCAAGATCCTCGATCGCAATCCGGAGGAGGCGGCGATCCGCGGCAAGTGGGGCGACCCGGAATTTCTCAAGGAAGTGAGCTCGCTCAATCCCAAGCTCAAGGACACGCAGTTCGCCGACTACCACGGCCACGGGTGGAATTTCCGCGCAGTATTCAAGCGCGATCGTCACGGTACGCTGCTCGACAAGACCGGCAAGGCCGTGGCTGACGACGATCCGGACAAGTTCAAGAAAGCGGTGCACCTGACGTCGATCCATATGGAGCTTGGCTTCCAATGCGTGGATTGCCACTTCGCACAGGACTCGCACGGCAACGGGCATATCTACGGCGAAGTCGCGGCCGCGATCGAGATCGATTGCGCCGACTGTCATGGCACGGCCACGCGCTATCCGACGCTTTTCACCAGCGGTCCCGCGTCACAGCCTTCCGGCACCGACATGTCGCTGTTACGAACCCAGGATGGTCGCAAACGCTTCGAATGGCGCGAGGGAAGGCTGTACCAGCGAGCCGCGCTCGACCCGGACAAGGAATGGGAAGTCAAACTGGTGAAGGACACGATCAATCCGGTCAGCCCCAATTACAACCCCAAGGCCGCGCGCGCCAAGCTCATGGCCGCGGGCGACTCGATGCAATGGGGCCCAGGCGTCGATCCCGCCAAATATGCGCACGGCGACGAGAAGATGACCTGCTACACCTGTCACCTGTCATGGACCACGTCGTGCGCTGGCTGTCACCTGCCGATCCAGGCGAACGCCAGGACCGATCGCCTGCACTACGAAGGAGGCGAGACGCGCAATTACGCCACCTATAATCCGCAGGTCGCGCGCGACGATATGTTCCAGCTCGGTCATCACGGGCCGGTCAAGGGGAGCAAGATCGCGCCCATACGCTCAAGCTCGGCGCTGGTGCTTTCCTCGACCAACATCAATCGCGAGCGCATCTATATCCAGCAGCCGCCGATCGCCGCGTCCGGGTTCTCGTCGCAGGCGTTCGCGCCGCATTATCCGCACACCGAGCGGACTACCGAAACCAAGACCTGCAGCGACTGCCACGTCTCGCGGCAAAATGACAACAACGCGATCATGGCGCAGCTCCTGCTGCAAGGGACCAACTTCGTCAACTTCGTCGGATACAACGCGTGGGTCGGCGAGGAAAAGCAGATTGCCGCGGTGCAGGTCACGGAATGGGAGGAACCGCAGGCGGTGATCGGCAGCTATCTGCACCAATACGCGTATCCCGACTGGTTCGCGCAGCACCAGAAGCGTGAGCTGCGGCTGCCGTCGATCCAGACGCACGATACCAAGGACGCCGCGCGCTGTCTGCAATTGCGTGGCGAGTATCTGTACGTTGCCGAAGGGCGAGCCGGGATGCGCGTCTACGACGTTGCCAGCATCGCCAACAAGGGAATTTCGCAGAAGATCCTCACCGCTCCGTTTTCGCCCTGGGGTCAGGACACGCACATTGCCTCGTCGAACGCGACCTGCGTCGCGCTGCCGACCAACCAGTCGATCGCCCCGCTGCGCAACGAAGGCGAGCTGATGCGGGTCGCCAACCTCGAGCAGCCGTTCCATCCCATCTACAGCTACGCTGCGATCAGCGACTCGGTGGAGGGGCTGATCCTGGTCGATGTCAATACACTCGCCGACCGTGATCCGCAGAACAACTTCCTGAGCCGCGCGATTACCTGGAACGAAAACAATATTCTGAGCGGGGCACGTCACGTGATGCTCGGCGGCCACTTCGCCTACGTGTCGGCGGATGCGGGACTGGTGATCGTCGATCTGGACGATCCACTGAAGCCGAAGCTCGCAGCGGTCGTGCCGCTCAAGGGAGCGCGCGCGGCCGCGTTGCAGTTCCGCTACGTGTTCGCGCTCGACGACCAAGGCGTGACCACCATCGACGTCACCGATCCGACCAGAGCGCGGCAGGTCGGCAGCGCGCGCGTTACGCTCGCCGATGCGCGGCGAATCTACGTCGCCAGAACGTACGCCTACGTCGCGGCCGGCGCGGAGGGACTCGCGATTATCGACGTCGAGCGCCCGGAGCTGCCGAAGCTGGTCATGAAATTCACCGCCGACGGCAAGTTGACCGACGCGCGCGACGTGGTGGTCGGTTCGACCAACGCGTCGCTGTTCGCGTATGTCGCCGACGGCGCCAACGGGGTGAAGGTCTTGCAGCTCACTTCGCCGGAGAGCCAGCCCAAGTTCTACGGGTTTTCGCCCGAACCCAAGCCCAAGCTCATCGCCTGGCGCAATACCGCGAGCCCGGCCCTGGCATTATCCAAGGGCCTCGACCGCGATCGTGGCGTCGACGAAACGGGCGGCCAGATTGCGGTCTTCGGCCGTCTCGGCTCCAGGCCTTTTACCTGGGATGAAATGAAGAAGTTCTATCAGCGGCCAGATGGCAGCATTTGGACCGTAAGCGACGATGTACGTACTCAGGATTACCTGCCCGCGAGAACGGTCGCCGGCAATCCCAGCGCAGCGCCGCCGCCGACCAAGCAGTGAGGAACGCCATGCAAACGACAGCGATTTCGTGCGCCTGCAAGTTTGGCCCTCCGTTCGACCGTCCATTGCCGAGGCTGATCGTGACGCTGGCGCTGGCGGTTGCGGCGGCCGCCACGGTCGGTTCGGCACTGGCGCAGCCCGCGACTCAACCATCTTCGCCGCCGACGACGACGGCGCAGCCGGCCGCGCATCCGCCGCTGCCCTATCAGGTCAAGGATAAAAGCATGGGCGTGGTCAACTGCGCCAACAGTCTCTGCCACGGCTCGGTACAACCGTGGAAGGATTCCAACATATTGCAAAACGAATACGTGACGTGGTCGCGGGTCGACAAGCACGCGCGCGCCTATAAGGTTCTCTTCAACGAACAGTCGGCGCGCATTGCGCGCAACCTTGGCCTGGGCAACGCCGCCGAAGCCAAGGTCTGTCTCGACTGTCACGCGCACAACGTCGTCAAGGCCCAGCGCGGCGATCGGTTCAAATTCGACGACGGCGTGTCATGCGAGGCCTGTCACGGCCCGTCCGAGCGTTGGCTGCCCAAGCATGTCGAGGATCGTGCCACCCACGCGGGCAACCTGGAGGCAGGATTGTTTCCCACCGATGATCCTTCCGAGCGGGCGAGGCTCTGCCTTTCGTGCCATTTCGGCAATGCCGACCGCTTTGTGACGCATCGAATCATGGGCGCGGGACATCCGCGGCTGTCGTTCGAGCTCGAGACGTTCACGACGGTCGAGCCGGCGCATTTCAAGACCGATTCAGATTGGGAAAAGCGGAAGCGGATTTGGGACGGCGTCAAGGTCTGGGCCATCGGACAGGCGCTCGCCGTGTCCGAAATGATGGATCTGCTCACCGACCCGAAGCGCGGGCACGACGGGCTCTTTCCCGAGCTGGTGCTTTTCGATTGCCATGCCTGCCACCATCCGATGAGCGACAGACGTTGGGCTCCTCGTGTCCCCGGGCTCGGGCCCGGCGTGGTGCGACTCAACGACTCATCGATGCTGATGGTCCGCGCGATTGCCCGCGTGGTGGATCCCGCGCTCGGCAATCGCATTGCGTCGAGGATGAACGAGCTGCAGCAGACCGTCACCGGCGGCGGAGATGCATTCGGTACCGCTCGCTCGCTCAAGGCCGATGTTGCACAGCTGACCGCGGAGCTGGAGCAGCGAACGCTTACCGCCGCTGACATGCGCGGCGTGCTGGCGGCGCTGGTCGACGAAGGCCTCAACGGGCAGTTTCGCGACTATGCCGGCGCCGAGCAGGCAACGATGGCGATCGGCAGCGTCACCAATTTCATGTACCAAAAAGGCATTCTCAAATCCGCTCGCGACATCAACGGCGGGCTTGCGAACCTGCAGGCGGCAGTCGCCAACGATGAGCGCTACAGCCCGGGACAGTTCGAGACCGCGCTGCGCAATTTCCGCGGCTCGGTGGGGCAGTAGCGCCCGGATCCGCTCCAACAGCAGACTAACGTGCGGCCGACGGACTTCCGCGCAACCCGCCCAGGAGCCGGCGATATTCGGCGTTGACCGCCTGGTAGCACTCGCAGACGTGTCCTTCCAGGGCAGTCCGGTTGAGAACCGTGATGACCCCGCGGCTGTAGCTGATCCATCCGCGCCGCTGCAGCTTCTTCGCCGCAAGAACGACCCCTTCCCTGCGTACGCCGAGCATGTCCGCAATCAATTGTTGTGTCATCCGGATCTGACTGCCGTCGACTCGATCGAGGCTTAGCAACAACCACCGGCAAAGCTGCTGCTCGAGACTGTGATGACGATTGCACAACGCCGATTGTGCGGTCTGCGTCCACACCGACTGGGTATAGCGCAGCAGCATCCTCGAAACCGCGCCGCAAAGCTTGAGCTCTCGCTGCAAGGCCGTGGCTTTCCAGCGCAGCGCAGTGCCGGCGCTCTGCACCGTTGCGCGAGTCGGCGTCGTTCCCCCACCGAGCACCAGAGCCAGGCCGACTCCACCCTCGCGACCGATGAGTGACAGTTCGGCGCTATCGCCGTTGTTCAGCTCCCCGATCAGCGATACGATGCATGTTCCCGGGAAGTAGAAATGCTGCTGCGGTCCCCCCGCTTCGTGAAGGATCTCGCCTAATCTCAGGTCCACGTGCTCGAGCGACGGGATGATGCGCGCCAACTCAGCGGCGGGCAGCGCCGCCAGCAATCGGTTAGTCATCTTGGAGCGGATATCGGGCACCTGGGCCTCCTTCGGATTCGAGTTTTTGTTGCGCCAACATACACGGATAGTCCTGGCGCCGATGTGCTGTTTCGCACTTAATGATAGCCCGGCGCCCGCTTCACGGCCGCGCGGTGGGGCTGATGGTGCTGGCGACGCACGGACCAATGTGCCTCGCGGACCCGACAGTATCGACCCTGCCCGCCGGACTTAGATGCCGCTCCGACGCCGGGGTACAATAATCGCCCGCCCGCCAGACGCCACTCCTCCATGTTCAAAATCGCCATCATCGGCTCCGGACCTTCCGGGCTGTCGGCTGCAGCACACGCTGCCGAGCTCGGGGTGTCGCATATTCTCCTCGAGGCGGAGCAGCAGCCTGCCGCTACCATCTACAAGTATCAAAAGGGCAAGTACGTCATGGCCGAACCGAGCGTGCTGCCCTTGCGCAGCCCGATGTCGTTCGCCGCCGGGACGCGCGAGCAAATTCTGGGCGCGTGGGACCAGGAGCTCGCCAAGTACGGCGTCAACATCCGCCACGGCGCGGGCGTGACCGCGATATCGGGCGAGCGCGGCGCCTTCGCGTTATCTCTCACCGGAGGCGGAACCATCAATGCCGAAGCCGTCGTGCTGGCGATCGGGCTCCAGGGCAATCTGCGCAAGCTCGGCGCTCCCGGTGAGAATCTGCCTATCGTTCAGTATCAGCTCGACGACCCGAAAGAGTATGAAGACGAAACCATCGTGGTCGTCGGCGCCGGCGATGCTGCGATCGAGAACGCGCTCGGGCTCGCCGAGCAGAATCGGGTCATCCTTATCAACCGCAATGACGAGTTTGCGCGTTGCAAGGAAGGCAACCTGTCGCTGGTTCTCGCCGCGATCAAGGACGGAAAAATCGAATGCCGTTATGGTACATCGGTGGCCAATGTCGAGATGGTCGAGACCAATGGCTGTCCCGCGAGGTTCAACGCCAAGACGCCGGATGGTTTGGAACATATCGGTTGTCACCGCGTGATCGCACGCCTGGGCGCGATCCCGCCACGCAAGCTGGTCGAAGGGTTCGGAGTCAAGTTCCCCAACGCGGACCCGGCCGCGGTGCCGCAGCTATCGGATACCTACGAGTCGAACGTCAAGGGTCTCTACATCGTCGGTGCGCTGGGCGGGTATCCGCTGATCAAGCAGGCGATGAACCAGGGCTACGAAGTCATCGAGTCGATCCTCGGCAATCCTGTCGAGCCCGCGGACGAGCCGCTGCTCAGGTCCAAGTTCGCCAACTGGGCGCACGCCACCAGTGTGGCGCAGGCGCTGGCCATTACCCAGCGCAACGTGCCGCTTCTGGCGGGCATTACGACGTTGCAGCTGCGTGAATTTCTGCTCGACAGCGATGTGCGGACTCCTGCGCCGCAGCAGATCCTTTTTCGCCGCAACGATTATACGAACACCTTCTTCACCATCGTCGAAGGCGAAGTTTTTGTCGAGATCGGCGGTGAAAGCGAGGAGAGCCGCTGGATCCGCCTGGGCGCCGGATCTTTCTTCGGCGAGCTCGGCCTGATTTCCGGGCGCCGGCGCGCGGCAACCGTGAAAGCAGGCGACGGATGCGTGCTGATCGAGACGCCACGGCGGTCCATCCTCAAACTGATCGCCTCGGTCGATTCGGTACGCAAAGGCGTCGACGCCGTTTTTCTGCGGAATGCGGTGCGCGCCTACCTGTCGCAGGATTTGCCCGACGACGACTTCAATGCGCTGGTGTCCGGCGCGGAGTTGAAGAACTTTGCCTCGGGCGCCACGCTGTTCGAAGAAGGATCGGCGCCCGACGGGCTTTACCTGCTTCGCCGTGGCTCGGTCACGGTTTCGCGCAAGCTCGGCGGGCACGAGGTCGTGTTGTCCTACGTTGCCGCCGGCAACTACGTCGGCGAAATGGCGCTCCTCACAGATGCGCCTCGGATGGCGACGGTGCGAGCCGCGGTGGCGACCGAGGCCATCGTGCTCGAAAGCGGAGCGTTCAAGCAGGTGATCTCGCGCCACCCCGCCCTTCGCGAGGACCTCGAGACGCAGTTTCTGGCACGACTCAAGGCCAACGCGGCCATGGAAGGGCAAGCCGCCTCGGGGAACGTCACGACTTACCTGATGCAACAGGGCATCGGCGAGGCGACAGATGTGCTGCTGATCGACGAAAGCCTGTGCATCCGCTGCAACAATTGCGAAAAGGCTTGCGCCGACGTGCACGAGGGAACCTCGCGCCTGGACCGCGAGGCGGGGCCGACCTACGCGCAAATCCATGTGCCGACGTCGTGCCGGCATTGCGAGCATCCTCATTGCATGAAGGATTGCCCGCCCGACGCCATCAATCGCGCACCCAACGGCGAGGTCTACATCCGCGACACCTGTATCGGCTGCGGCAATTGCGAGCGCAATTGTCCGTACGGCGTGATCCAGATGGCGCCGCTCGACCCGGGACGGGAGCGTCCAAGCCTGTGGCAGTGGCTGCTCTGGGGCTTAAGCGACGAGCCGGGAATGGAAACCAAGGTCTACGACAAGTCGATGGTCAAGAAAGCAGTCAAGTGTGACATGTGCAAGGACGTCTCGGGCGGCGCCGCATGCGTTCGTGCCTGCCCGACCGGCGCCGCGCTGCGGGTTTCGCCCGAGAAGTTTCTCGACTACACCAATGCGGTGGCGCCCTGAACAATAAAACCAAACCGGCCGCAAAGGAAAGGACGCAATCCATGGTGGACCAGGATATTCGCGACGCGTCGCTCGAATACCATCGGCAATTTCCGCCGGGCAAGATCTCGCTCTTACCCACCAAGCAACTCACCAATCAGCGAGATCTGGCGCTCGCGTACACGCCGGGCGTCGCCGCGGCGTGCGATGAAATCGCCCGCGACCCCGCCGAGGCGCGCAACCTCACAGCGCGCGGCAATCTGATAGGCGTTGTCACCAACGGCACCGCCGTGCTGGGCCTGGGCGCGATCGGTCCTCTGGCCAGCAAACCGGTCATGGAAGGCAAGGCGGTGCTGTTCAAGAAATTCGCCGGTATCGATTGCTTCGACATCGAGGTCGACGAGCGCGATCCGGAGAAGCTGGTCGAGATCATCTGCGCGCTTGAACCCACGTTTGGCGGGATCAATCTCGAGGACATCAAGGCGATTCCGGTGTTTCACGACGATCAGCACGGCACTGCGATCATCGTCGGCGCGGCGGTAGTCAACGGACTGCGCGTCGTTGGCAAAGATCTCGCCGCGGTGAAGCTCGTCTGTTCGGGCGCCGGCGCGGCGGCGCTTGCCTGTCTCGATCTGCTGGTCAGCCTCGGCATCAAGCAGGAAAACATCTGGGTCGCGGATATCGCCGGCGTCGTGTGGCAGGGCCGCAAGGAAGAGATGGACGAGAACAAGGCGCGCTACGCGCAAAAAACCGATGCCCGCAAATTAGGCGAAATCATTGCCGGCGCCGACATTTTCCTGGGATTGTCGGCTGCCCGGGTATTGAAGGCGGAGTTCCTCAAGCAGATGGCAAAGCAGCCGCTGATCCTCGCTCTGGCCAATCCCGAGCCTGAGATCATGCCCGACCTCGCGAAGGCGGCGCGGCCCGATGCGGTCATCGCCACCGGCCGCTCGGACTTTCCGAACCAGGTCAACAATGTGCTTTGCTTCCCGTTCATTTTCCGCGGCGCGCTCGACGTGGGCGCCACCACGATCAACGAGGCGATGAAGCTTGCCGCGGTGCGCGCCATCGCCGATCTCGCGATGGCCGAACAGTCCGACATCGTTGCCGCGGCCTATGGCGACGACCAGGAATTGAAGTTCGGGCCCGAGTACCTGATACCCAAGCCGTTCGATCCCCGGCTCATCGTCATGATCGCTCCCGCGGTCGCAAAGGCCGCGATGGACTCCGGCGTCGCCACGCGGCCGATCGCCGACTTCGATGCTTACCACGAGCGGCTGCAGCAGTACGTTTATCACTCGGGCCTGCTCATGAAGCCCATCTTCCAGGCCGCAAAAAAATCACCCAAGCGGATCGTCTACGCCGAGGGCGAGGAGGAGCGCGTGTTGCGCGCAGTGCAGGTCGTGGTCGACGAAGGGCTGGCCAAGCCGATCTTGGTCGGGCGGCCAGCCGTGATAGAGCGTCGGTTGTCGCAGTTCGGCCTGCGGCTCAAGCCCGGCGTCGATTTCGAGATCATCAACCCCGACTCTGATCCGCGCTATCGCGACTACTGGATGGAATACTACCGGCTGACCGAGCGCCGGGGCACGTCGCAGCAGTTCGCCAAGATCGAAATGCGCCGGCGGCTCACGCTGATCGGCGCGATGATGATCCACATGGGACACGCCGATGGAATGTTATGCGGCATGTTCGGGACCCACGACGCGCACCGCCACTATGTCGATCGGGTCATCGGCTTGCGCGCGGGCGTTAAAACCTGGGCCGCGATGAACGCGGTCCTGCTGCCGAACCGTACCGTGTTCATTGCCGATACCTACGTCAATCGCGATCCCACCGCGGAGCAGATCGCGGAGATCGCACGCCTTGCCGCGGAGGAAGTGCGAAGGTTCGGCATCGTCCCCAAGGTCGCGCTGGTGTCCCATTCCAGCTTCGGTTCGAGCAACGATCCGCAGGCGAAAAAAATGCAATTGGCGCTTGCGCTCATCAATGCGCAGGAGCCCGAGCTCGAGGTCGAAGGGGAAATGCAGGGAGATGCGGCGTTGTCCGATGAGATCCGGCGGGCGGTGTTCCCCAATTCGCGGCTCAAGGGCGACGCCAACCTGCTGATCATGCCGACGCTCGATGCGGCCAACATTTCATTCAATCTGCTCAAGGTCGCGGCCGGCAGCGGACTCACGCTCGGGCCGATTCTCCTCGGCGTCGCCAAGCCGGTACACATTCTCACGGCCTCGGCTACCGTGCGCCGCATCGTCAACATGAGCGCGCTTGCGGTCGTCGACGCGAGCGTCGATCGCCAGAAGCCGCTGCTCTAGCGCGCGAGCAGCGAGCCAGCAGGCGACACCCGACGTTGCACTTCCGTAAGGCAATCATGGAGCCGGCGCGCGTCGCGCGGAACACCCGGCGTCGGACCAAGATCGCCAGGCGACAGTCGCCCCGGACCCGCAGAAGCTGTCAGTCGCCGCCGTAAACTGCGGCAGCAGGATCGATTTTCAGCGCGGCTGAAGACCACCAGCCGATGCCTGCGGTGTCATGCACCTCGATCAACGCACATTGCGAAATGCTCGGTGCAGGAGGCTCGATTGCCAACTCACTGGTCATCGAGAACGCCGGCAAACCGAACAACAATGCAATAAGCGGCCACTGCCGCAATCCATAGCAAGAACGCTTCATCCCCTGAGTCATGATTCCTCCCGACACTTCGATGCGCCGCCCGGCGGCGGCGCATCGTTGAAGGAGCACGGAACGTACCAGCGCAGCGTTATCGCCTAGGCCGCTCCGGAGGTGATCGTGGGTCTGGGCGATCGGGCTCTTGCACCGGCGCGCGCTCGTCTGGCTCGGGCGTCGGCTCCTCGGCGGGAGGCTTCGGCTTGTGTGCCTGAAGGTGCATGGGGGTTCCGGAAGTCCCACGGAGCAGGCAACCCGCAACCCCTATGCCAGCGAGGTGCGGCCGGACGAACGACCATTGCTGCGCCGCTCCAGCGAGAGTATGGAGCCGGGGACGGGAAGCGCCGGTCCATGCGCGTTGGCAAGAATTGCAGCGCCGCGGTAAGGCTTACCGGCATGTTCTTCCGACGTTTCCGCGGCAATTGCAGGACCTTCAGGACCGCGCGGCTCGCACCGAGGTCGCCGGGCGCGAGGCGCGACGCCGTCGAAGGCCGCGTGCCCGCCTTGGCACGCGGTTTGCAAAGCACTCTTCGCTCGTAGAATCATGCCGGCTGCTGCTCTCCGGCACCCAGGGCGAGGCGCGAGCGCCGCAAATGCGGCGTCGCGAATCGTCAACTACAGCGAGGAGCAATAATAATGTCCATCGGAACCATCCTTCTCATCATCGTAATCCTGGCGCTCATCGGCGCTCTTCCGACATGGGGATACAGCGGCGGCTGGGGATACGGGCCGAGCGGGATCGCCGGCGTCGTGGTGCTGGTCCTGATCATTCTGTTGCTGACCGGTCGTCTGTAGATCGGGTGGGGGCGGTGGCGACAAGGAGCTAGCCGAAGCAAAATCGGTGGATTGATGCAGGCCGACCGGAGAGATGGGGCTGGGTAATTAACGATCCAACGTTACGTCGGTAAAGCCGTCTGAGGTCACAGGCAATCGAAGATTGCCGAGAACCAGCATCTGACTTCGCACCAGGCGACGCAAATTCGTCGCGGGGGTGCCGTGCCTGCCGCCGCTAGTGCGGACCTTTGCAAGCATCGCGATCTGTGCAAGAATTAAGCCAACGCGCAGAAATACAGGTGTCGCGATGCTGGACCGTGACGGTTATCGCCCGAACGTCGCCATTGTCGTCGCCAACTCGAAAGATCGGGTCTTCTGGGGCAAGCGGATCCGAGAGCACTCGTGGCAGTTTCCGCAAGGCGGCATCAACGTCGGCGAGGCGCCCGAGGAGGCGATGTATCGGGAGTTGAAGGAAGAAGTCGGACTCGATCCGGCGCACGTCAAGATACTCGGACGTACTCGAGATTGGCTGCGCTACGAGGTGCCGCAGCATTGGATCAAACGCGAGTGGCGCGGCAGCTATCGAGGCCAGAAGCAGATCTGGTACCTGCTCAGATTGACCGGCCGCGACAGCGACGTGTCTCTGCGTGCGACCGATCATCCCGAGTTCGATGCCTGGCGGTGGCACGACTACTGGATTCCGCTGGAAAACGTGATCGACTTCAAGCGCGAAGTCTATCGTCGCGGCTTGACCGAGCTCGAGCGTTACCTGCATCACCGCCCGCAAACACGGCGTGAGCGCCTGTACGGATGGGCGCACGCGGTGGTCCCGTCACCGTACAGCAATCCCAAGGTGTAGCTACCGGGACGAGCGCCGGCATTTCCGGCACCCTTCAGAGCAAGACCAGGTTGTCCCGGTGGATCAGTTCGCGCTCGTCGACGTAGCCGAGTATCGATTCGATTTCGGAAGATGGCTTTCCGAGAATACGTTGCGTTTCCGACACGCTGTAGTTGATCAGGCCGCGAGCGATCTCACGGCCATCGATGTCGAAACAGCCGACAATTTCGCCGCGCTCGAATCGACCGTGGCAAGCCGATACCCCAATCGGCAACAGGCTCTTGCCTTCACGAGTCAGCGCCCGCACCGCGCCGGGGTCCAGCGTCAGCCTGCCTTCGACGCGGACGTGATTGGCGAGCCACTGCTTGCGTGCAGCGAGGGTCATTGCTTCGGCAATCAGCTCGGTACCGATCACTTCACCCGCGGCGAGCCGGGTCAGCACGTCAGGCTCGCGCCCGTCGGCGATGACCGTCGATGCACCACTGCGCGCCGCGCGCTTTGCGGCCAGCACCTTGGTCAGCATGCCGCCCTGTCCATGTTGCGAACCCGCACCGCCGGCTATCGCCTCGAGCGCGGCGTCGCCCGCGCGCCCGCGTCGCAGCAGCGTCGCTGCCGCATCCTTGCGCGGGTCGCCGGTGTGCAGACCCTGCTGGTCGGTGAGAAGCACCAGCACGTCGGCCTCGATCAGATTGGTGACCAGCGCGCCGAGCGTATCGTTATCGCCGACCTTGATTTCGTCGGTGGTCACCGTATCGTTTTCGTTGATGATCGGTATCACCGACAGTCCGAGCAGAGTCATCAGGGTCGAACGCGCATTCAGATAGCGGCGCCGGTCGGCAAGGTCCTCATGCGTCAGAAGAATTTGGGCGGTATGAAAGCCAAACCGCGAGAACGCGACCTCGTACGCCTGCACGAGGCCCATCTGGCCAACTGCAGCGGCGGCCTGCAGCTCGTGAATCGCCGATGGGCGCGACGTCCAGCCGAGGCGCTGCATTCCCTCGGCGATAGCGCCGGACGACACCAGCGCAATCTGCCGCCCCGCTTTGCTCAGGATGGCGATCTGCTCCGCCCAGCGCGCGACCGCGGCGTGGTCGATCCCGCGGCCGTCATTGGTGACCAGGCTCGAGCCGACCTTGATCACCAATCGGCGCGCGCTGGCGACGATGGACTTTTCGGATGGCGAGCTCATGGTGTCATCCCGATGATGCGGACGCCATCTCCGCCGGATGTTTCTCCAGCCAATCCTGGATCGCGTATACAAGCTCGCGACAGCCCTCGCCGTTGATTGCTGCGATGGCGAACACCGGCCCGGTCCAGCGATACGCGTCGACAAATGCGGCGATGCGCTGCGCTCGCTCGTCGGGTTCGACAAGGTCGAGTTTGTTCAGCACCAGCCACCGCGGTTTGTCGAAGAGCGCCGGGTCGTAGCGCTTGAGCTCCTTGACGATGGCGCGCGCATCGGCCACCGGATCGCTGGTGCCGTCGAGCGGGGCGATATCGACCAGGTGCAGGAGCAAGCGGTTGCGCTGCAAATGGCGCAGGAACCGATGCCCGAGACCGGCGCCGTCGGCGGCACCGTCGATCAAGCCGGGAATGTCGGCGACAACGAAGCTCCGGTTCTCGTCCACGCGCACGACGCCGAGATTCGGCGCCAAGGTCGTGAATGGATAATCCGCCACCTTGGGTCGAGCAGCGGACACCGCTCGTATCAGCGTCGACTTGCCGGCGTTCGGCAAGCCCAGCAGACCGACATCGGCAAGCACCTTGAGCTCGAGGTGCAGCATGCGCTGCACCCCTTCTTCGCCCGGTGTCGATTGCCGCGGCGCGCGATTGGTGCTCGACTTGAAGTGAAGGTTGCCCAAGCCGCCCTTGCCGCCTTGAGCGAGCAGCGCTTTCTGACCGTGGCATCGCGAGGTCGGCGACGGACTCGCCGGTCTCTCCATCGGTGATCAGCGTCCCGACCGGCATGCGCAGCACGATATCTTCGGAGCCGCGCCCGTACTGATCGGCGCCGCGGCCTCTTTCCCCGGGCTTGGCGCGGTGGATGCGAGCATAGCGATAATCGATCAGCGTATTGATGTTGCGATCGGCAATCGCCCAAATGCTGCCGCCTCGCCCGCCGTCGCCCCCGTCGGGCCCGCCGCGTGGAACGTATTTTTCCCGGCGAAACGATACTGCCCCGTTGCCACCGTCGCCGGCGATCACTTCGATGTTGGCTTCGTCGATGAATTTCATGGCCGCGAGCCTGCGGTCGGGCGACGAAACAGCACGAAGCGCTCGGTGTCGTCGCCGCGTCGGCGTCCTTCCCACACCTTTTCCCAGGCCGAATCGGGCGGGGTGTCCGATTCGTCACGCGCTGCCTGCAGCAGCAGCGCGTTGCAACGGTTCGAAGCTTGCGAGTCGTCGCGCACCGTAATCACGTTAAGAAAATATTCGACCAATGCCCGTTGCGGCTCGCCGAGGTTATGACTGGCCAGACACGTGTCTGCCGGAAGATGGTTCGCGAGCGATTCGGCTACCGACCGGTAGCTGCGCCGTGAATCGAGGTAGGGTAGCCAGATGGTCATGTACATGCCCCAGACCAGCGTCATCCCTGCCGCCCAATTGAGCATCGCCCTGCGATTCGAGCGCCGCGCCGGTCTCACCAGGGCAAGCCAGAGCAGCGTCAGGACCGCGGATAGCAGGACCGGAAACAGTTGCCAGGGCGGCTGGTAGCCCGGCTGAGTATCCTTGAAAACCCGCGCCATCGCTTCGGGCAGCCCGTAGAGCAGCGATTCGAGCCACAGCCCCCAGACCAGAACGCCTAGCAGGCCGAAGGTCAGGATTCCAAACCAGTCGAGCGCACCCGAGTACCCGCGCTTGAGCGTATCGATCTCAGCAGCGGCCAGGAGCGACATCGGCAACAATAGCGGTAGCGCAAGCGTCGCGCGAGGCTCCGCGGCGGCGGAAATCAGCGCCAGCACGACGACGGTCATCGTCAGCGGCAGCCCCACGCCAGCTGCTGCCAAGCCTCCGCCATACCCGCGTGAGCGAACCCGCAAGGTCCACAGCGCAAGCGGCAACGCCGGCCACGCAAACCAGGGCAGGTTCTTGAGATAGTAAAACGGCTCGGTCGGCGGCGAATCCCGGGTCGCGCCAAAGTAGCGTCCGACATTCTGAGTCTCCAGCCATTGCGCGAGCAAGCCCGGATCGCGCAGGTATAACGCTAGCGGCCAAGCCAGCAGCAAAGGCGCTGCGACGAGCACCGCGATGCCCAGCGTTGCCAGATAGCGCCGCGTGCGCCAGGCTTCAAACAGTGGTAATAGGACGGCAGTGAGCGCAATCAGCGCCGAGGCGGCCGAACCCTTGCATAGGAATGCGAGGCCCATGGCACCGCCCAGCAGCGCTCCCCCGGTGATCGCCCGCCGCGGCGCCAACGCCAAGGCGTAAAGGGCGAGTGCGAAAGCCACCAGCAGGCCGATGTCGGGCGAGAGCTGGTGCGCTCGATCCCAGAGCCCGATGCAACCGATGAAGATCAAAACCGGCAACCAGCGGAAGGCTCGGCCATAGAGCTCGCGTCCGGCGAGGGCCAGAAGCCACAGCGTCAGACCGAGACATACGGCAATCGCAATGCGTGCGGCATCGTGCAGGGGCATGAGCCCGCCAAAAGCGCTCGCCGTGGCGGCAGCCAGGACGTAGAAAAGCGGCGGGCGATCCGGAAGGGCAACTCCGGCCAAATGCGGTACGAGCCAGTCGCCGTGCTTGAGCATTTCTAAAGTCACGCCGAAGCTGGTTGCATCGTCGGGCTTCCATGGATCGTGCCCGAAGAGCCCGAGCCCTATCCAGGCAACGCAAAGCAATACCAGGCCGCCTTGCTTGAGGGCTCGATACGGGCCGGAGGGCGAAAGCTCGGCTGGGTTGCCCGATTCGGCAATTGGATCGGCAACGGGTTCAGCGATGGGCATCGAGGTGCCGGAATTGAAAAAGGCAGCCGAAGCTGCCTTTACGCGATGAATCTGATCCGGACCGTCACGCCGAAGGCACGGTCGTCTTGGAAGCGTAGCGTTGCCGGAATTTCTCGACGCGCCCTGCGGTGTCGACGATCTTCTGCTTGCCCGTGTAAAACGGATGGCACGCCGAACAAACTTCGACGTGGAGGGGCTTGTTGACGGTCGAACGGGTGGCGAACGTGTTGCCGCAGCTGCACGTTACCTGAATCTCGCTGTATTGCGGATGAATGCTGGCTTTCATCGAACACCTCACTAACAGGCAAGCTATCGTAGAGTCCGAATTCCTGCCGGTAAACGTAGTCCCCCAAATACTCGCTTCGGCCTGAGGCCGTAAACCGCGAGATTATGGATCTTTTTGCACTGCAATGCAAACGGCTGCCACAGAGGACAAATAGGACCGATTGCTGGATTTTCAAGGCCTTGGAAATATCCATCGCATCAACGCCAAGCGATCGACAGGACAGTGCCTCCCCAAAAAATCAGCAGCGCCCCCGCGACGCGCGGCAGCCATCTTTGCGCCGGCAGGAGCTTTTCGCTAAGAACATAAATCGCGATGGCAATGATCCACGCCAGATTCATCATGCCGTAGACGAACAAGAGTGCCATCAACATCCAGCAGCAGCCGGCACAGTATGCGCCGTGAACGATGCCCATGCGCCACGCGCCTGACGCGCCGGGGCGCCAATAGCGCAGGAGAAATTGCAGCGGCGATGCACATTGGGCAAGGCAGACGCGCTTTGACGGCGTCCACTGATAGACGCCCGCCGCGATAAGCAGCGCACCTGCGATGGATGGGCTGGCTGCGCGCATTGCCGGCGACACCAAGCTGAAAGCGTGCAGGACCGACTGGGTCACGGTCGCAATTGCGCTGAATATCGTCCATGTAAAAACATAACCGGCAGCGAACACAGCGGTCACCGTATCCGGGCGCCCTTGGTGATCGCGCGTCGAGACAACCGCTCGATAGGCGCGCAAGGTCGGTAGCACCGAGGGAAGCATCATCGCGATCATCATGAGGGCCCACATCACGAACACGAGCACGAAGTCGGCGAATGACCAGGGCCCGGCGCCGGGCATCGCCATGTCGACGAGGTCCATGTGCCGCATCGCCCAGTCCTGGTACACCAGGTACGACCAGCTGGCGACAACGAGCGCGAGCAATGCGCTGGCGAAAACGCGTCTCTGGATCCGGTCATCGGTCATCGCGTCCGGCGCGAGAATATCAGTGCGCTTGGAAGCGAGCGAATCAGCGCTCGGATTCATGTCTTTGGTCGCGAAACGGCAGCGAAGCGCCGGGGTCGACCGGGCTTCGGAACTCAAACGAGCGGGACACGATTTGGGTGCAGCGAACGGATGCAAGAGTGCTGCCGACTACACCCGCAATGCGCGGGTGCTAACCTCTGCGCATGGAGTCGAAGAATTCGGCATTGTTCTTGGTCTGCTTCACCTTGTCGACCAGGAACTCGGTGGCCTCGAGGTCATCCATCGGGTAGAGCAGTTTGCGCAGCACCCAGACCTTTTGCAGCACGTCCTGCTTCAGCAGCAACTCTTCCTTGCGCGTGCCCGAGCGGTTGACGTTGATGGCGGGATAGGTGCGCTTCTCGGCCATCCGCCGGTCGAGGTGGATTTCCATGTTGCCGGTACCCTTGAACTCCTCGTAGATCACATCATCCATGCGCGAGCCGGTATCGATCAGCGCCGTCGCAATGATGGTCAGCGAGCCGCCTTCCTCGATGTTGCGGGCTGCGCCGAAGAAGCGCTTCGGCCGTTGCAATGCGTTGGCGTCGACGCCGCCGGTGAGCACTTTCCCTGAGGCGGGCACGACGGTGTTGTAGGCGCGCGCCAGCCGGGTAATCGAATCAAGCAGGATGACCACGTCCTTCTTGTGCTCGACCAGCCGCTTGGCTTTTTCGATCACCATCTCGGCGACCTGCACGTGGCGGGTGGCGGGCTCGTCGAAGGTCGACGACACGACTTCGCCGCGGACTGAACGCTGCATTTCGGTGACTTCCTCGGGACGCTCATCGATCAGCAGCACGATTAGCACAACGTCCGGATAGTTCGCTGCAATGGAATGCGCGACGTGCTGCAGCATTACCGTCTTGCCGGATTTAGGCGACGAAACCAGCAATCCGCGCTGGCCCTTGCCGATGGGCGCGATGATGTCGATGATCCGGCCGGTCATGTTCTCTTCGGCCTTGATCTCACGCTCGAGAATCAGCACTTCGTCCGGAAACAGCGGCGTCAGGTTCTCGAAAAGGATCTTGCTCTTGGCATTTTCCGGAGGCTCGCCGTTGACCTTGTCGACCTTGACGAGGGCGAAGTAACGCTCGCCGTCCTTGGGTGTCCGGATCTCGCCTTCGATGGTGTCGCCGGTGTGAAGGTTGAAGCGGCGGATCTGCGATGGCGAAATGTAGATGTCGTCGGTTCCCGCCAGGTAGCTGGTGTCGGGAGAGCGGAGAAACCCGAATCCGTCGGGCAGCACCTCGAGCGTTCCATCGCCGAAGATGCTTTCGCCTTTTTTCGCCTGGTTCTTGAGCAGTGCGAAAATGAGGTCGTGCTTGCGCAAACGGTTCGCGCCGTCGATCTCGTTGGTGTTGGCGATTTCGACGAGTTCGGTAACAGGCTTGGACTTGAGATCGGACAGATGCATAGGTGGACGGGGGGCGGGGAGAAGCGGGTGCAGCCCTTTTTGGCCGCTTGAATCGCTCTGGGAGGTTGGCGCCGGGAAACGCTTAAGCGGCGCTGATGGGACGTCACGCGCGCCGTGGGCGCCGCGGGACGCAATTCAATGAGTTAGGAGCCTAACGGGTTCACAGGTGGCTGTCAATAAACGCCGTCAACTGTGATTTGGACAGGGCGCCGACCTTTTGTGCCGCGACCTGTCCGGCCTTGAACAGGATCAACGTAGGAATGCCGCGAATGCCGTACTTGGCGGGGGCGGCTGGGTTGGAGTCGATATCGATCTTGGCTACCGTAAGCCGGCCCGCGTAATCCTTGGCCACGTCTTCGAGGATGGGAGCGATCATCTTGCAGGGCCCGCACCATTCGGCCCAGTAATCGACGAGTACCGGTGTGCCGGCCTTCAGCACATCGCTGTCAAAGGTGGCGTCGGTGACGTGCTTGATATTCTCGCTCATGGGTCCTCGCTGAAGAGGGTGCGCCGCTCGGCGGATTAAGCAAACGACCGAAAGAGGCTACCCGAAGTACGTTAACGGAAAGATACCCGCGGTGCAAGCGGCGCAAAGTGGCGAAGCAGGAGACGGGGCTAAGGCGATCTGTCTGATGGGCTCGATCGCGATTTGCTAAAATCGGCATTTGGCACCAGCACGGGATTCCCGGCAATGACCTATGTTGTCACCGAGAGTTGCATCCGTTGCAAGTATACCGACTGCGTCGATGTCTGCCCGGTCGACTGCTTTCGGGAGGGTCCCAACTTTCTGGTCATCGATCCGGACGAATGCATCGATTGCACGCTCTGCGTTGCCGAGTGCCCGGTCGAAGCGATTTTCGCGGAGGACGACGTTCCCGATGATCAAAAGCCATTCACGAGCCTGAATGCGGAGCTCGCAAAACTCTGGAAGCCGATCATCGAACGCAAGCCGGCACCGCCCGACGCGGACGAATGGAAGTCGGTGAAGGACAAACGCGACCTCCTCGAGCGATAAGCCGTTCGCGCGTTTGACCGCGCTCGCGGCGAGCCCGTAAAATATCCAGGCTTGCTTCCCTGGTGGATACTCTGCCGCGGCAGCGTCAAGAAAGTCCCGGAACATGACTCCCGCGATGTTTTGCCGTCGGGCTGCCGCTGCCCTTGCGTTTCCCGCGCTTGCCTGCGCGCAAGGAACCCCGTCAGCGGGCGACGCGGCAGCCGGCTCGCAGAAGACACAGATGTGCGTCGGCTGCCACGGCATTCCCGGCTGGCGGACGGCGTTTCCCGAAGTTTACAAGGTCCCCAAGCTCGGGGGCCAGCACGAGGCGTACCTCGCCAAGGCGTTGCAGGAATACCGAAGCGGGGCGCGCAGCCATCCGTCGATGCGCGCCATCGCGACTTCGCTGTCGGACAAGGATATTGCCGATCTCGCGGCGTATTACGCCGGCGCCACGGCCAAGACAGCCAGCAAATGAGACCGATGATGAGGGCCCTTCCTCAGTGGCTGCTCGCCGTGGGAGCACTCTGTTCGGCAACCCTTTGTGATGCCGCCGACCCCATTGCCGCGCTGCCGCGCGTCAAGGAGGTTTGCCAGGCTTGCCACGGCATGGACGGCAACAGTCAGATTGCCGACAATCCAAAGCTGGGCGGGCAGTATCCGGATTACCTGGCCAAGGCGCTGCGTGATTACCAGTCCGGCTTGCGCAAGAATCCGGTCATGGCCGGATTCGTCGACAAGCTGTCAAAGCAGGAAATCGAAAACCTTGCGGCGTATTACTCATCCCAGCCAGCGGCGCTCGTCACCAAACATTGACCCCCTACTAGAGCGCCCAGGAAGTGCAAGAAAAGGCGCGCTTGGCGTCTTTTTTATTCCTTGATGCCGCCCGCCCTATGGAAGTAGTGTCAAACGACGTTGCGGCTTCGACGGCGGAGCGATCGTCTTGTGACGGAATTCGCAGAGGTCGACGATGACGCATTCCCAGCAGCGGGGCAGCCGCGCCTGACAAATGTAGCGCCCGTGCAGAATCAGCCAGTGATGCGCGTCATGCCGGAATTCTTCCGGCGTGAACTTGACCAGCTTGCGCTCGACCTCTTCCGGTGTCTTGCCCGGCGCCAGACCGGTGCGATTGGCGACGCGGAAGATATGGGTGTCGACAGCGATGGTGGGATGACCGAAGGCGACGTTCAAGACGACGTTTGCCGTCTTGCGGCCGACGCCAGGCAGCCTGGTGAGGGCGTCATGGTCGGAAGGCACATTGCCTGCGTGCTCGGCAATCAATTGCCGCGACAGCGCGACGACATTCTTGGCCTTGGTGCGAAACAGTCCGATGGTTTGAATATATGGAATGAGCCGCGCCTCGCCGAGCTTGACCATAGCCTTCGGTGTGTTTGCCACGCGAAAAAGTTTGGCGGTCGCGAGGTTTACGCTTTTGTCGGTCGCCTGTGCCGAAAGCACGACTGCAACCAATAACTCGAAGGGAGTTCCGTATTCCAGCTCGCTGCGCGGATTCGGATTCTGATGCCGCAGCCGGGTGTAGATTTCCAAACGCTTTGCCGCGTTCACAGAACGCCTCCACGGCAGCGCAGTCGTTCGAGCCGGACGCTTTCCCTGGCCCGGGGCCAGGGATGGGCAGCTAGCGCCGGGTAAGCCTTGGCAAAGCAGGGCGTAAAAGCCATTTCGAAGCGAAGCGAGGGCTGTGCCAAAGATTCACACGCCCGGGACGGAACGGGCCGTACGTCGCGCACGGGCGCGCGCCAATGCGGCATCGACCGCGGCCCGCCGGAGCTGCCGCGCCAAGTCGACCGCCGCAGTCTCCTGCTCGCGCTTGCGTGATGCGGTCGCGAGGCGGGCATTGCGCGCCGAAAAGTGCTGACGAGCACGGTCAGCGTCGGCGGTGCTCCATGGCCGTGCCGCAGGCAGCATCGCGATGCAGTCGACCGGGCAGGGAGGCAGGCACAGCTCGCATCCGGTGCAGCGATCGGCAATGACGGTGTGCATCAGCTTCGCCGCGCCGACGATCGCATCGGTCGGACATGCCTGTATACAAAGCGTGCACCCGATACAGGTCGCCTCATCGACGCGGGCGATGGCTAGCGGTGTCGTAACGCCACAGCTTGGGTCGATCGCCAGCGCGGGACTGCTGAGCAAGTCCGCGAGTGCTGCGACCGTGGCGTCTCCGCCAGGAGGGCAGCAATTGATCGGCGCCCGGCCGGCGGCTACGGCTTCAGCGTAGGCGCGGCAGCTGTCGTAGCGGCAGCGGCGGCATTGCGTCTGCGGCAGCAACGC
>WNFR01001119.1_pt1 | contig 28992 bp, 23 predicted proteins | sample 5400221 | NCBI WGS metagenome assembly WNFR01 (sample SAMN13153357, study PRJNA577476) | soil metagenome | isolation source: 40 cm soil under Madrone tree | place: USA:California | collected 2016-06-14
GGGAGCTGCAGAAACTTGGAGATTTCGATAGGAAGACGTCGAGCTGGGTGAAAACACATTCAGATATCAGAGAACTCGGCGGTGCCATCTTTGCTGATTTCCGGTACGGGAATGTCTTCGTCTATCACAACGGTGCAGAGTCTTACTATGCCGCCAGGGCGTTCCGTGGCTCGCTAAGGGTCTGAATTTGCACAGACAGCTAAATTTGAATTTTAGAACGGACCACGCAATTACCATTTCTGGCTTGACGATGACCAGCGCTGTACGCGGCTAAGTTCAATGGTTTACTGGCCGGATGGGTTTTTGGTAGGGACAACTCCCAGAAAGAGCAATCAGCCCTCAATGCCCGATGAGCGTCGCTCGCTTCATTTCTATGTGTTCTTGCTTCTGCTAAAAGTTAGTAACGACGGCTCCTCCGATGGCGAAGCTTATAAGTGTATAGGGCCGAACCCCCCAGGCCCGATAGTGCGCCGATTCCAGCCCACTTCTTACCGCCGAACAACCCACCGATCGCCGCACCCGCGCCAGTACCAATCGCCAGGGTCAGCTTGTCACGATGCTTCTGCCAGAAGCTTCTGTGATGCGAGTAGTCGTAGTAAACGCGTCGGGTGCCGTAATAGGTACGGCCCACCCGCGTCGGCCTTAGCTCACGACTACCGGAAGCGCCAGTCTCGGCAGCATGGAAACCGTCTGCAAATCCAGTCTTGTAAGCAACCTGCTCTTGCGGGGTCTTGAACATCTCCTCGCTCGTAGCAAGCTGGTTAGGAGACCAGTCAGCCGCTGTGAACGTGGCGGCCTTCACCGTATCAGTTTGGTCTGACGGCGTCGCTGCTGAGTTGGCAGAAGAATCACGGGAGTGCATGACAAGCGCTCCAAGGGAACCGCCAATCAGGGCAGCTATCAAAGCTACCGGAAGAATCTTGTTTGTGATGATCATCACTCACTTCTCCTTATCGCTCGAGATCAAGTCCCTCACTTCCACTCCCCTCCAACCTGCCAGTGGGAGGTACTCCTCTAAATTCTCATTCGCTTGAAATTCTCATTCGCTTGCAACTTGAAAATATACTGGACCCAACTGAATTTTCCAGTAGGAAGCCAATAAACAAATCGAATACAAATAATTTGCAATCAAAAGTCCACAATATGGCCGCCGACCTCCGTCCACACGCAACGTTCGAGGACAGTTGAGTAATAGGAATAAGTTTGGTCACTGCAACCGCATCCTCAGAGGAGGTGTGTTTTAACACCACAATTCATTCGGGCTTCTGCTTCATATAACCTATAAGGCGAAGGCCCATCAAAAGACTTTCGCTCAGAGAAGCGGTTTGGATATTATCAACTGGCCTGCTTATGGTGGTCCGGATCAGCATGCTTCATACATTGAGATGCCGGTTGAGGAGCCGGCGCGATAGTGATGAATAGCTCAAGAAATACAGCAATACGGAGAAAGCAGTCGAGGGCCCACGGAAATGAGAATCAACTTAAAGACGGTCAGCACACCGGCGCGAAACCAGGACGCGCCTTGTGGGGGCCCGGTAAGATCAAAAGTCCTAAATAACAACTACTGCATCTGCTGAGTAAAGGTTAATGGATGTTAACGATGCGGGCCGCAACTGAGACACCAACTATAGTTATTCGCGACATTGAGGGGGGCGCGGAGATGCGAGCCGTCGAACAACTTCAGAAGGAAGTCTGGGGGATACCAGATCTCGACGTTGTGCCGCGTTCTCATCTAATCGCCGCCAAGGCGGCTGGCGGTGTTTTGCTCGGTGCATTCGACCGTGAAAGTCTAATCGGCTTTGTTTACGGCTTCGTCGCTCACGAGCAGGGAACTACGGCGCATCACTCGCACATGCTGGCGGTCAAGCCCGCTTGCCGCAACTTAAATCTCGGATACAAGCTCAAGCTGGTGCAGCGCGAGCGCGTGCTCGCGCAGGGCATCACCGTGATGACATGGACGTTCGATCTGTTGCAGAGCCTGAACGCACACTTCAACTTCAACAAGCTCGGCGTGATTTCGGATCGCTATTTCATCAATTTCTACGGAGCAGACGCGGCGAGTTTTCTGCATCGCAACGGCACTGATCGCCTTTGGGTCAAATGGCTGCTCACGAGCCGCCGCGTGAGCGGACGACTCGAGGGCACAGTTTCCGCGCTCGAATTGGAGCACGTGATCCCGCTCGTTCAGCTGGGAATAGATGATTCCCCGTGCAGGAACGATCTGACTGAAGGGCTGTCGCACGAGCAGGCTTTAATAGAGATACCGGCGGACATCAACGCTTTGGAGCGGCGAAGCGGCGAATTGGCAATCGAGTGGCGAGAGTCCACGCGTTGGGCTTTCAGAGAAGCGATCGCTGCGGGCTATCTGGTTACGGATTTCTATCGCCAGAGTCGAGGCGAGCAGCGACTCGGAACATATCTCCTCAGTCGGGGCAAAGAGCTTAGTGACTTGATGCTAGGAGAATCGGAATGAAGTTGTTGCTCAGGCTAACAGTAATCCTTGCGCTCATCGCGCTGGCCCCATCTCACGCGTATGAAGCTTTGGCTTACACTTCAAATGCGGCGAGTGCCGCGGATCTTTCTTCAAAGCTTGATGCGCTAAAGTCCTTCGAGCAATCAAGCTCATCCGAACAAGCTAAGCCTTTACCGGCCCCTGCGCGTTGGGTTGGATTAATCGGTGAGTACGGTCTGGACAACGGCATTCTGTACATTCTCGAAAAGGACGGAAGACTTTGCGCTTTGTTCCAAAGAGCCGAACTCGAACCGCTGGAGGAAGTCTCAAAAAATACTTTCAAGTTTCCTGCACTTGGATCACGCGCGGGCCAGCGACTCGTCTTCACGTGCGATGCACATGGACGAGCGACGCAGGTTGAAGCTGGGAACGTTCTGTACAAACGTCGGCAGGTCGGACCGGAAGAAGGCGCGACGCAGTTGCGCGTCACGCCGCTGCGCCCCGTCCCCGAATTGTTGAAAGAAGCGCGCACCACCGAGCCGCCGAAAGAGAGCGGAGCTTTTCGCGCGCCGGACTTGGTCGAACTGACGAAACTCGATCCCTCGATCAAACTCGAAATCCGCTACGCGACCACCAATAATTTGTTCGGCACCGTTTTCTACCCGGAAGCACGCGCCTTCATGCAGCGCCCTGCGGCAGAGGCACTTGTCCGCGTTAATCACAAGCTGAGTCAGATGGGTTACGGGCTGCTCGTTCATGATGCCTACCGACCCTGGTATGTGACCAAGGTATTCTGGGACGCGACGCCGGACGACAAGAAACTCTTCGTCGCCGACCCGTCAAAGGGATCGCGCCACAACCGCGGCTGCGCCGTTGACGTGACACTCTACGATCTCAAGACGGGAAAGCCGGTCGAGATGGTCAGCACATACGATGAGACCACCGACCGCGCGTACCCGGATTATCCCGGCGGCACTTCACTGCAACGTTGGCACCGCCATCTCCTGCGCACCGCAATGGAGTCAGAAGGTTTTACCGTGTACGAAGCCGAGTGGTGGCACTTCGATTACAAGGACTGGCAAAAGTACCCAATCGGGAACTTGCCGTTCGACCGGATCGGTATCAACCGAGAATGAGGGCGAAGCGCTCGGCAAGACAGCGCGGCTGTTTTAAATAGTTTCACTTAAGCTACGACTGAGAGTACTCTGCAGGTGTTCGTCGATTCCCGTTCCGGGTGCTTGCGACACATCAATGTTTTTCTTCTCTGCGCTCTATCAACTACTCCGCGGTCTGCTTGTGCCTCGGTTGGTGCTCGTTACGGAGAATCTCGCCCTGCGCCAACAGCTGCTGGTCCTCCGCCGTTCGACGAAGCGACCTCGGCTTCGTTACCGAGATGGCGGTAGTGATGCGGCGGCAATTCTGATTGCATGAAAGAGTCTGGCATAACTGTTCGACGCTGGTAGCATGGAGACAAACGAAGGTTCCGAGGAAAATGTCATAACTCCTGGGGGGCGGGGTGAGTCCCCGCGTCGCGGCGATGCCCCTGTTATTCCGCACTCCGAACCTGCTGGCGGGACTGGCTCGCTCGAAGCGGCCATGATGCAGGAAAAGAATCCTGTCAAGCGTTTCTTCAAAGTCCTTGGGCCTGGTTTGATCACAGGTGCTTCAGACGACGATCCGTCAGGTATTGGCACCTACTCTGTGGCTGGAGCTTCGCTTGGTTTCTCGACCCTCTGGACCGCTCTTTTCAGCTTTCCCTTGATGGTCGCGGTACAGCTTACCTGCGCAAGAATCGGGATGGTTAGTGGCATGGGTCTCGCTGCCGTGCTGCGACGGCATTACTCGCGGAGCCTGCTGTATCTGTCGGTATTCGCACTGGTCGTTGCTAACACTATCAACGCCGGAGCCGATATTGGCGCAGTTGCAGCGGCAATCAATCTACTGATCCCTGTGCCCATTGCCGCAATGATCATGCCGATCGGTCTTCTCATTGTGGCGCTGCAAATCTGGGGCTCGTACCGGTTGATCGCGAAGACCTTCAAATGGTTGACGCTCGCCCTGTTTGCCTATGTTGGATCCGCATTCTTTGCCAAACCAGATTTAGTCCAGGTGCTTAAAGCTACGTTTATTCCAAGGCTCAGTTTTGACGCGACTTTTCTCTCGATGTTGGTCGCTATTCTCGGGACTACAATCTCACCTTACCTTTTTTTTTGGCAGGCGGATCAGGAGGTTGAGGAAGAGATTAGTTTCGGTCGTGTCACCAGGGCGCAACGCAAGGGCGCTTCAGATGCCGAGATGAAATATGCCGCTTGGGATGTCGGCATAGGAATGCTCTTTTCCAATGTTGTGATGTACTTCATTATCCTGGCGACGGCCGCGACCTTGTTCAAGGCCGGTAAGACTGATATCCAGTCAGCCACTGATGCCGCCCAGGCTCTCAAACCGTTAGCGGGCCAGGGTGCATCTCTTCTGCTTGCGGTGGGTTTGATTGGTACCGGTTTTCTCGGAGTCCCAATCCTGACCGGATCGAGCGCCTACGCGGTGACACAGGCGTTCGGCGGGAGATATGGTTTCGGTCAAAAACCGCATCAGGCCAAACTCTTTTACGGAGTAATTGCCGGTTCCACTCTAGTCGGAATGCTAATTAATTTCGTGGGTATAAATCCGATCAGGGCACTCTTCCTGGCAGCGGTTATCAATGGCTTTCTGGCTCCGCCACTCTTAGTGGTGATCATGCTGGTTGCCAACAACCGGAAGGTTATGAAGGACCGAGTCAACGGTCGTTGGACTAACATACTGGGGTGGGCTACCACGGTGGTAATGTTTGTCGCCGCCGTCGCACTGGTTTTGACATGGGGTGAGTAAGCATCAGTGAAAGAAGCACCGACTTTCATAATTCGTGAAAGAATCTCCACAAGGGTATCCTGGGTTCCCGTTTCTTGCACGCTACTTTTGATTCTTGTTTGCCTTTCATCTCAAACTGTTTTCGCCCAGTCCAGTACACCCAAAGCACAGGCCTCGCCAAGTCCCGATAGTTCGGCGTCTGAACAGGCCGAGCAGTCAAAGGGAAAGGAGAGGGATCCAATTGAGGATGCCGATGAGTTCAAGTCCAAATTGACCTTGGGGATTTACTTCACTCCGGGCACCCGCGCTTACGATCTTAACTTTCGCCATCAATTTGGACCATTTACGGCTTGGATCGCTGGCTTCTACGATCCAAAGAGCAGCAAGCTCATTCGCGTTGGCGGGCAATACGATTATAAGAAGGCTTGGCTCCACTTGGTTCCGACCTTAGAAGTCTCGACAACTAGAGCGATGTCCGGATCGCTCTACGCGGAGCTTGGCGCCGGGAAGACCGTTGCCATTGCTGGTGTGTCGCGGACGAATCTGAGAGCCTTTTTCGATCTCTTTTGGGATCCGAGCGACTCAGTGCAACTTGGAATCGCGCAAAAGCTCAGTAGCTACGACCGTATCTCAGCGTTCACGATCTTCGATGTCCGCCTGCACACTGGCCAACAGAATACCCATGTCGTATGGCGCCACAAGTTAAACGCAACCAACGGCATCACGTTCGATGGCCTCTTCAAATCCGGGCACACCGATTCAGGCGAATACATTCGCAACGTCGGTATCGGCGTCTACTACGACCGTCCGAAATGGATTTGGAAACTCTACTACGATCCGCACGTAAACTTCACTAACAGAACCATGGTGCGGACCGGGATCGGCTTGAAGTTCTGAGGCTAATAATAGCCTGCAAAACTTCAAGCTTTCGACGATCGTGAATATGTCTTGTTTGAATGGTGAAGCGAGCTTATGCTAAGGCGTTCTACTTCATAAATCACTGCCAGCGGGGGCGACTCCATCAGCACTTTGAGAGCTACGGGAAGGAAAACGATAGAAGGCAAGCTATCCTCGGCTTTGCAGGCTCTCAAATATCGCAATTTCAAACTCTTCTATGGCGGGCAGTTCATTTCTCTTACCGGTACGTACGTTCAAACAGTAGCGCAGGCGTGGTTGGTCTACCGGCTCACCGGTTCGGCTGCCCTATTGGGATTGGTGGCTTTCTCTGGCCAGATTGCAGTTTTTGTACTCGCTCCGATCAGTGGTGTTGTTGCCGACACTAAGTCGCGGCGCAGTGTTCTGTTTGCAACACAGGTTGCGCCGATGGTGCTTAGCTTTACCTTGGCGATGCTTACGCTTACCGGCCGCGTGCAAGTCTGGCACGTCTTCACCATCGCCGCGTTGCTGGGAGTAGTTAATGCGTTTGACTTTCCGATCAGGCAGGCATTTGTCGCCGAGTTAGTCACAAAAGAAGATCTGATGAGTGCGGTCACGCTGAATTCTTCAATGATCAACAGCGCCCGCACCATCGGACCGGGCATCGGCGGCCTTTTGGTCGCCTCAATAGGCGAAGGATGGTGCTTCCTTGCCAACGCCTTGAGCTACATCGCTGTCATCATTGGGCTGCTATTGATTAAGTCGGAATCCAACGCACGAAAACCAGCTCAACACTTTCGCGCGGGCATCGGTGAGGCTTTCAATTTTGTTCGCCACACCGGCCCAGTCGGCGGACTGTTAGTGCTACTCGGACTGATAAGCTTTATGGGGCTACGGTATGAGATCTTGATGCCGGTGTATGCCAGAGAGACGTTACATGGCGGTCCGAGGGAATTCGGATTGTTGATGGGCGCATCAGGCGTCGGAGCGATCGTTGGCTCGTTAGTCCTGGCTACACTCGGCAACGTGCGTTCGCTTGGAGACTGGGTGGGATTTGCGGCGGCGGGCTTCGGCGGAAGTCTCGTCCTGTTATCGAGGTCACACTCTTTCTGGCTGTCACTCGGAGCGATGCTCCTCATCGGCTTCACGATGGTGACACAATTGGACGCCTCAAACACACTAGTGCAAAGAATCGTACCGGATGAACTGCGAGGGCGCGTAATGGCGATCTGGGTCATGATGTTGAGCGGTCTGGCACCGTTTGGATCGTTGCTAGTCGGATTCCTGGCGCAGCATTTTAGCGCCCGCAGGACGCTAGCAGCTGGGGGCGTAGCCTGCATCATGGGTGCGATGGGCTTCGGCTTTTCCTTGCCAATCCTTCAGCGCGAGGCACGTAAGCTTATTGTTAAGAGGGAGAGAGCTGACAGTCGGGTGGTAATTCAGGCGAAGAGTGAGAAGTCGTGATCCATTCACTATCCCGCTTGCGCGCCCGCAACGGTCGTCTTAAAATGCTCACACCAACTCAGTTTGCGTGTGGGCGCGTCGCACGGAAGACAAGTTGATCTTGACAGCAGGCTCTGGGCATCACTTGTTTCTTCGGGCGCATCTACATTCACAGAGCTATCTGGCGGGCTCTACCTGGTTACAGAGGAATAAAGTACTCACCTCACCAGCGAGGAGTCACACATGCGTTCAACGCGACGCCTGCCATTTAGCGCACCGCCTTTATTCTTGCTAGTCGGCCTGGTCATCGTTAGTTCGCTTGCCACCGCAAGCGCTCAGGACAAGCCTGAGGAAAAAGCAGCAAAGCCCACCGCATCTCCATCACAACCCAAATTCGGGACTGAACTCGATGGTCCCGTCGTGGTAAACACCGATCTGATTACGGTGACTGTCACCGTGACGGACACGTATGGTCGTTATGTCTCGGGCTTGAACAAGAATGCTTTCACCATTCTCGACGAGAAGCAGCCGCAGGAGATTAGATACTTTAGCGATGATGATGCGCCCGTTTCGGTGGGAGTCATTTTCGACGTATCAGGTTCCATGAGCGGCGATAAGATCAAGCGTGCCCGAGAAGCCTTATCTAAATTTATCCAGACCAGCCACAACTCGGACGAGTACTTCCTGATTGCATTTAATAACAGAGCTCAGTTACTCCTGGACAAGACTCGCGATGGCAATGCTGTGCTTGAAAAGCTCACGTTTGTCGAGACGCACGGCCAGACAGCCCTCTATGATGCTGTATATCTGGGGGTCGAAAAGGTGCAGCGCGGTATACATCCAAAAAGAGCTTTGCTCGTGATCAGCGACGGGCAGGACAACAGTTCCCGGTATACTTTTGCTAACCTCAGGCGATTATTGAAAGAGTCCGATGTGACGCTGTACGGAGTGGGAATACTCAGTGGCAGTGATGCCGGCAGCTCACTGGGAATGGAAGGACAGGGGATTCTGGATGAGTTGTCTGGCGTTTCGGGTGGCAAAGCATTTTTTCCGCGCTCTGGCGCGGAGATGGACGATATCTTCGAGCAGATCGCCCTTGAGTTGCGGCACCAATATTCAATTGGCTACAAGCCTGTCAATTTCGTAGGCGACGGCAAATGGCGCAGGCTCAAGGTGAAGGTTACTCCGCCTCGCGGCCTGCCGCGTTTGTTTGTTCGCTCTAAGGAGGGCTATTACGCCATACCTGGTCAGAAGTGATCGGCAGCGTCGAAAACCCCCAAAGAGGAACTTCTTGCGCGAGCGATCGAGGCGTGCATCGTGAAAAGGATTCGCGGGTATTAGGCTTTCATGGGTAACAGTATTCCGGTGAATCGTGGGCAGCGCCTTAATCGTACAAAGTCGCAGACAATTGTGCTTGTAGTAGCGCTCGTGTCGCTCCTTGCAGTACTTGTCACAGCTTCCCAGGATCCTGACTCGCGCCCTCGTCGAAGTACACCGAGTGCAGTAGCGAACCCAACAGCCACACCTACACCGATTAACATTACGACGCCGGTCTCGAGGACCAGCAATTCGCAAACGGTCCCGAAACAACCAACTCCAACAGCCACTCCGACTCCCGCAGCCAAGCCGACATCAGACGGCCAAGTCGCGCCAGTTTTAGGCGAACCACCACCGCCACCAAAACTTAGGCCGAAGCCGAGCCCAACGCCTGAGGTTAATGAAGAGATCGATCCCGAGAGCGTGGTAAGGGTCAACACAGAGTTGGTTACCTTAAATGTGCGCGTAATCGATCGTAATAACCGACCGATTAACAATGTAAGGCAAGATGAGTTTCGCGTATTCGAAGATGGAGAGCCGCAGCCTATTGAGTTCTTCACGAGAGAGGAAGTTCCCCTTACTTATGGGCTGGCCGTCGATACATCTGGGTCCCTCCGCTCTCAGTTGCAGAGCGTAATTGATGCGGCGAAAGCAATCATTACCAGCAACAAACGCGGAGATGAAACCTTCCTTGAGCGCTTTATCAGCAGCGATAAGATCGAAACAGTACAGGACTTTACGGCAGACAAAGAACTACTGTTGGATGGTCTGGATAATCTCTACGTCGAAGGCGGGCAGACCGCGGTAATCGACGGTGTGTATCTTGCCGCTGAACACGTGGCAGAGTACAAGAAGGGCGATGCGAACGACAGGCGGCGGCGTGCGTTAATCGTCATTACAGACGGCGAAGATCGGAACAGTTTCTACAAACAGGAGCAGCTTTTCTCTCGTCTGCGTGAAGAGGACGTGCAGATTTATGTCATCGGATTTGTCAGAGAGCTTGACCGAGAAACGGGCTTTATCCGGAAGAGTCCGCGTGAAAAGGCCGTTAACCTGCTGACCAAACTGGCCACAGAAAGCAGCGGTCGCACCTTCTTTCCAGATTCGCTTTCCGAGTTGCCTCAGATCGCGAACGAGATTGTTCGTGACCTGCGAACGCAATACGTACTCGCTTATAATCCGACGAACAAGACTCGTGACGGATCTTATCGTGCCATTAAGGTTGCTGTGACTGAGGCACCATCGCACGACAGGCGCATCGCGCTGGCTCGAAGCGGACGGCTCGCGCCAAAAGGTGAACTTCCTTCGCCCAAACGACTGCCCCAAAGCACTCCAGGAAAGCCGTCCGAGCAAACGACGAACAAAAGTCCTGTAAGCAATCATTATGCGAGGACTAGGACGCAATGACTGGAATCAATTATCATTGCGGTGTTAGTGCGTTTGTAGCAGCCGCACCCCTGGCGAAATATCCTTGACGATAATTTAGCTGTAACTTCTGTTTGCGCAACTGAGGGTTAACCAGCTCAATTTCCACCTTGCGATAAGAACCATCGTGGTTTTTGTTTGCAGGTGAATACGCAACGAGATATTGAGAGCGAAGTTCTTGTTCGATCTGGGAGAATGAACCCTGCAATTCTGAGTTGTTTCGTGGAAAGTAGGCTCGGCCGCCTGTATGCTCCGCTATCTTGCGCAACGAACTTTTCTTTACGCCTTCAAAGTTTTTATCATCACCGATCCCTACCGCGTAGACGGCTGCCTCTGCAGTTATTGCTCGCTTGATGGCTTCATCGGTTTTCAGACGACTGCTAGTGTCAACTCCGTCCGTAATAAGTATGATGGCCCGCCGCTTATCTTTCTCAACGTTCGAGAACAACTCCTCACTTACTGCCCACACGGCGTCCCAAATAGCCGTTGTCCCTAGACGGGGATCATCATCGCCAGTCGCGGGTCGTCCTGGGTTGTTAATTGTGATGCCTCCTCCGACATATCCTCGAGGCAAGACAATTTCGATTCGTTCAAGAGCCCTCCGCACGCCAGCTAACTTATTTGTTAGTTCCTGCTCGACCGTCGCTTCGCCACTAAACGAAAGAACAGCAACTTCATCTTTTGCGTGATGAACAACCGAGTTGACGAATGTTCGTGCCGCATCCTTCTCGTCCTCTAACGTTAATTGTTGCGAGGCACTAACATCAATGAGAATCGCTAATGACAGTGGGCGATCCGTTTCACGTTGAAATGTAAAAATCTGCTGGGCCAGCCCGTCTTCGAGGACGCGAATGTCTTCCTTTTGGATTGTGGTTATGAATCGTCGGTTCTTATCGACGGCTGTAAACAGAACATTTGCCAGGTCAGTTTCAATCTTTACTACTTCGTCGCTTTCTTCCTTCGGTTCCTCTTTTCGGTCCGTGCGTTTAAGGATAGGAGTGGACTGCCGAAGCGGTTCACTCACCTGGCGCTGCCGGCCCTCGGTTACCGGAGGTGCTGCTCCTCCTTGTCCGATGACACTGAAGAACGCGCCCAGGCAGAAAGGCGCGAGCAAAAAGGTCGTAAGAAATGCGAATGAGAGCCGTCGATAAAGCATTTGCCGCTACCTTACCTTAATCGGTTACCCTTGAGATACAAAACGAGCGTTCCTTAGAGGGTCAAGACGTGATTTATCCATGTGCCGTGATGAAGATAATCGGGATCTCAGAAGAGATTTGCCACAACTGACGCTGAAGGTCGAACCCATTCATCCCGTGCATGCGCACATCAAGGATCAGACAGCGCGTAGCGCCAAGATGATCCGAATTCAAAAACTCTTCGGCGGAAGCAAACATCTCCACCGTGAATCCGGCAGACCGAATCAAGCGCTGAAGGGACTTCCGGACAGCGTCATCATCATCGACAACTGAAATATGAGGGAGACTAGCCATCCTGTCTTTCTTTCCAGAAAGGCAGGTTCTAGTTAGCAGTGTTTCGGAAGGAAAATCTATAACACTTTGGTGCTAGTCGGGCTCAGGAGTGTGGATCTCCGCCGAACTCTTTGGCGCTTCGATGCTCGCGGCAGGCGTCTTGCCGCTGGCCACTGCATATTCGATCAGCGAGGCAGTCGGTTTTGAAAAGGGAGTACCTGGAACCTTCCGTGACGCTCCGATCTTTCTCGGCATCTATACTTTTCTTATTGCCCTTGGTGCGCTCGTCGGGGATTATCCCTAGGCTGCTACTGATTCGCGTACTTGTGATTACTCGGGTGACTAATCATCCTCAGGTCTGAATGAAGGAGATCTAGAAATGGGCAACCAAAGTAAAGCTGTTCCTGATCGGTGGGACCCGGAGCCGCGCTGGCCCGCATTTATCGCCATTCTCGCAGTTGGCGGGTTGTACACGGCGCTACCAGTTTATCTCGTGGTTGGTCCACGCTGGCTGTTCTTTGTGATTGTCGTCGCCTTGCTTGCGCCTACAATCATCTCACATCACAGCGGTCACCATAAGCTTGACCGAGTGTTCGGCTTCACCGTTACAGCGGTGGTAACGATGGGAATGATTGCCTCAATCATCTTGCTGGTCGGAGCCTTGCCAACACACAAAGAATCGCCGACAGAACTATTGCTTTCTGCCGCTTCGCTCTGGTTCACAAACATCCTTGTCTTTGCATTATGGTACTGGCGCCTGGATGCCGGTGGGCCACACGGACGCGATCGCCGATTCGGCCATCCCCAGGGAGCGTTTCTCTTTCCCCAGATGACGATGACTCCCGAAACCAAGCATGCAGCAGACCAAACAGCGTGGTCGCCAAACTTTGTGGACTACCTGTTCTTGTCTTTCAATACTAGTACGGCCTTTTCACCAACGGATGTCCCGGTACTTGAACGCTGGGCGAAAGTGCTGGTGATGCTCCAGTCGCTAATCTCGCTGACGATAATCGTGTTGCTGGCCGCCAGGGCTGTCAACATTCTTTGAGTTATGAGTGATTGGACTCTCAGGATTTAGCCGCAATTTAGAATTGTACGACTCTACCAAGCGGAGCGTGCTAGAAGTCTAGTCGTAAGGCAAACTGAATTTGCCTCGGCGGCGCGATCGCGCGGATCGCGCCGAAATCTGCCGCCGGCGCGGATACTTTGTCATTGAATCTACGCGGCACCGACCCGATGAAGTCTGGAGCTCCGTAGACGGTGTTGATGTCGGTCACATTCATAGTGTTGAATATGTTAAAGGCTTCAGCGATTCCTTCCAACCGCACACGGTCGGAGAGCCGAAACACCCGCGACAGTCGGGCATCAAAATTCAGTAACCTATCACCCCGATATGTGTTTCGTCCAAACGTGCCCACGCGGTCAGTGAGCGAGTTGCCGTCGTGGTTAACATCAAATCCGGCGTAGACCGTGTAGTACTGGGGGCTACTGACATTCCCAATAAAAGAGAATCTGAAATCACGCAACCACGTCTTCTCGGGCCCTTCCGCGGTGAAGCTTGCCACCAATCGGTGCGGCACGTCCTGCTTAGAGCGCGTGCGTTCGAGATCTCTACGGTATGGGTCTTCCGGCGCATCACTGAGGGTTCCGTTACCAACGTTATCAATCACCTTTGACCATGTGTAGTTGGCAGTGAACGAGTAGGGATGGCTGAAACGCTTGCTAAAAGTCACAGTGCCGCCGTGATAAATTGACTGCCCGTCGTTATTAAAAAAGAGGGCGAGCGGAGAGACTCTTTCATTCAGCACGCGTGGCACGGGCACACCCGGCGCAATGGCATAATCATTCTTGCCGTTCGGTAGTTTGAACGCCGCCGGAGCTACATTCAAAGTATAAGCAATGTGCCCGTTCAGGCTATGCACGCCGATGTAACTACCCGATAGCACTATGTCTTTGGTGAGACTTATGTCCACTTGAGCATTCCATTGGTAGCTATAGAGCCCGCGCGGATTCTTCCGGTTCATGGTCAAGAAGAAGTTATGAGCGGGCAATAAACCTGGGCCTGTTAGGTTGGGATATATTCCCGTATGAGTAAAAGTGAGGAAAGCCGGAATCGCATTGTCAGGGCCTTCCAACTGTGGTGACAATAGCGAGCCAGGATAGAAATTGTACTCCTCCGGGTGGATGGGGCCGAGCGTAGGGTTCTGCCCAGAGATGCGCGGGAACAGAACATGACCCAAGTCAAATACGCCTTGATAAACGCCTCCCCCGGCCCGGCACACCACTCGATTAGCGAGCGCGCTGTAAGCTAACCCTAATCGTGGCTGAAACGCCTTGTAGTAAGTTTCATAGGCGGCTTTGGGCAGATGATCTAAATCCCACCTGAGGCCGTAGTTGAGCGTGAGCCTCGGCGTCGCACGCCACTGATCCTGCAGAAAAAAACCGAAGTAGCCCTGACTGTCGTTTGCTCGACTAAGTTTATCGAAGATAGAGACCCGCCGGTTGATCGGACGGCTGAAGGTCACCGGCGTAGGAGGGCGTGTGCCATCAGGTCCAACTGTATAAGCGAAGACCACTGCGAAAGGAGTACGCCCGAAGGGCGGTCTGCCTAAAAAGGCATCCAGGTTAGGGAAGACCACATGGGCTGAGTCTTCTACATCGAGCATTACGAAATCGCGCGTATAATTAATACTGCCGCCGAACTTCAGCGTGTGTCCGCCATGCAGGTAACTGACGGTGTCGGCGAATTCGAGCATGGTCTCACGGGACTGGTCAGGCAGGAACGCTACGCGACCCAAATTGAGCGTGTTGCCGATCTGTAAGAACGGTTCAAAAGAGATGCTTGGAGAATCGAAGCGATGGTGCGCATATTGGAACAGCGCCTCGTTAACGAACGCCATGCCGCGCGTTGACGTCCAATCAGCCACCAGGACATTGTCCTGAATATCAGCGTTGCGGAAGTTTGAAGGCGCGCTCAGTTGTTCACTTGACGAGTTAAGGTTGGTATCGCGGTCATGACGGAAGCGATAGATCAAAGCCAATTGATCGGCTGCACTCAGCCTGTAGTCGCTGCGCAGGGTGACGCTATCATAGTCTTTCTTGCGGAGTTTCCCCCCGAGCACTTCAGACGGCAGACCGAGCGACCTCTTGACGGCATTGATGGCGCCGAGATTATCAAGTAGCACAGCCGAGTAAAAGGGCGACTCCACGCGCCGCTGCCCTTCGTAATTGCCAAACAGAAACAATCGGTCCTTGGCCAAGGGCCCTCCAAGAGTTCCACCAAATTGGTTTTGCCTCAACTCATCGAACTTCGGAGGGGCAAGAATGTTGCGCGCATCCAGAGCAGCGTTGCGTAGAAAATAATAAACTGATCCGTGGAGTTCGTTCGTTCCAGACTTGGTGGCAATATTCACAACTGCGCCAGCCGTCATCCCATACTCAGTGCCAAAGCCTGTGGTAAGCACCCGGAACTCACGCGCTGCCTCTTCTGAGGGCACAGAACGTGACACTTGAAACAGCCTGTTCATGTTGTTAGCGCCGTCTACTGTAATCAACGACGCTGATTCATTCAGGCCGGCAAACGAAATATTGGTTTGCTCAGGCTCGCTTGGCCGCACCTGATTGCCCAGGTTGCTGCGCCCCACATCCACATTGGGCGTTAGCAGCACGAACTCCAGGAACTGTCGTCCGTTAATAGGTAGATTATGAATTCTTCCTTCCTCAATCACTTGAGTGATCTCTGTTCGTGTCGGCTCAACGAGATTGACAGACTCATTCACTGTTATACCTTCAGCAGGACCCGCCACTTTTAACTCAAGGTTCAGTGTCGCCTGCTGGCCCACTGTCAGTTCCACGCCCGTATCTTGCAAAGGCGCGAAGCCTTGCGCCTCTACGTTGACTCTGTAAGCGCCTGGCGCCAGGTTGGACAGAATGTACCCTGCGCCCGCACTTCGCGCGGTTCGCGTAAATCCTGTTGCTTCGTGACGCGCCGTCACACTGGCATTGATGACGGCCGCACCCGTAGCATCGGTGACAGTGCCTGACAACTGGGCGGTCGCTCCACTCTGAGCCCACGCTAATACTGGTTGGACCAACATGAGTGTTAGTACTATGACTGGTTGATGAATGTATTTGGAGTCAAATGAGATCAGGCTTCTCATTCTACTATTCGAGTCTCATACGTTTGAGTAGGGAGATAAAGCGAGAGTTTGAACGAAATGCATTCCATTTCGGTTCGACTTTCAAGAATACCATTCGCAAATCTTTTTCTAGGTAACCTCTTTCCAGATAATCAAGGGCCTTCTCTCGCTCGCCAAGCCCGTTATAAACCAGCGCGAGGTTATACGGCGGAACGTAGCGTGTCGTAGATAGTTTAGATAACTCATCAAGCAACGAGCGGGCTTTTTCCGTTTCACCGGATTTGGCAAAACCATAGCCGGTTAGGGCGATGGCTTCAGTCGCCCCGCTCAACTCTTTAGCTTTGGTTGCGGCGGCAATAGCCTCGACGTGCATTCCTTTTTCACTAAAAACTCTTGAAATGAATAAATGAGAAAGCCAAAAGTTCGGTTCTAAATCGATTGTCTTGTTTAGGCGGTCCAGGGCTCCATCGTAATCTCCGGCGAAAAAAAGCATTTGTCCTTCGAGGGCGTTGGTTCGTAAAGATACCGGATCGAGCTCTCTTGCAAGTTTTATTTCGGCGAGTGCTTGCGCGTGTCGTCCCGTATTTGAAAGTAGATGCGCGTAATCCTGATGCGTGTCCGCGCTATTCGGATTAAGTTCTAAGGCTCGCTGGTATTCTTTTTCTGCCGCCTGCCAATCCCAGTCATACCAAAAATTTACGTAGCCTAAATTCGCGTGAGCTTCGGCGATGCTCGGGTCAATCTTAACCGCCTGCAATGCCGCCGCTTTCGCTTTCGGCATCACTTCCCAGGAAGGCACATCGCTGGTTAAGGCCATTGCCATATAGGCGCCGGCGAGTCCGATATAAGCGAGCGCGTAATTCGGGTCAATTTCAGTTGCCTGCTGAAAATAGGCGATGCCTTTGTCGGTCTCCGCCCGTGTTAATCTTACCGCGTGATATTGCCCTTTCAGATAAAGCTCATAGGCCTCGGGGCTTTCAGTATTGCGTTTCGTCAGTTGCTCCTTTTGCTCACCGCTCAACTCCCGCCGCAACTTACCTGAGATCTCTCGTGAAATCTCCTTTTGCAGAGCGAGGAGGCCGGAGAGCTTGCGATTGTACTGCTCACCCCAGATGTGACTGTTGTCTCGCGTATCCACCAACTCGATGCTGACGAGCAAATCATCGCCACGCTGCATGACTTTGCCGACCAGTAACGCTCGCACGCCCAGGTCGCGCGCCACCGCCTCCGGATCTATCTGTTGCCCTCTGTAGTGGGAGACAGAGCTAAAGGACATCACCCTAAGATTAGGCAATTGCGAGAGGCTATTGATGAGACTTTCTGTGATGCCGTCAGAGAGATATTCGGTGTTCGGATCGGCAGCGACATTCACGAAGGGTAAGGCTGCCAGAGAATCTATGGTCGCAGGACCTCTGGCGAAGTGAAGATAGGCGATGGCTGCCAGAGTGATGATCAGAACTGCGGCCGTGAACGCTACTGCCTTCTGATGCCCTTTGATCCCTCCGATCAGATATTTCGCACTCGATGTCAGACGCTTTACTTGTTTATTTGTTCGAGTCGCTAGTTCATGTGTTTCATTCCTGGATGAGTATTCTAATTCCTGCTTCAGGCTCTTAAGCTTTCCGGCTAACTCATCAATTGTCTGATAGCGCTCCGCCCTGCGTTTGTTCAGTATCTTGCTGGTAATTACTTGCAATTCGGCTGGCACCGAAGGCCCGAAATGTTCAAGCGGTAGAGGCTCACGATCCAGTATCGAGACGATGACGTCACTGGTGGTTTCACCTTTGAAAGGCGCTTCACCTGTCACCATCTCATAAATCATCACACCCAAACTCCAGATGTCGGTACGTGCGTCGACTGGCAGTCCCCTGACTTGCTCAGGTGACATGTATCTGGATGTGCCCATCACCATCCCGGTGTCCGTCTTGACCTTTGCTCCAGGGGCTGCGACTAAATCAGTAGCTCGTGACTCCATCAGCTTTGCCAGCCCGAAGTCCAGCACCTTGATGTAGCCATCACTGCGGACCACGATGTTCTCCGGCTTGATGTCACGATGCACGATCCCCGCGGCATGGGCCACTGTTAATGCTGAAGCGACCTGCACAGCGAAGTCGAGCACCTCGCTCATCTTTAACCGTCTCTCAGCCATGCGCTGGCGCAGTGTCACACCTTCAACGTACTCCATCGCAATGAAGTGACGGTCGTCCACCGTCTCACCCACCTCATATATGACACAGACGTTCGGGTGATTGAGTGCGGAAGCGGCACGAGCCTCTTGCTCGAAGCGGCGCAATCGATCCTGATCTGTCGTGAAAGAGTTCGGCAAGAGCTTGAGGGCGATGCGGCGGCCCAGTCTCGTGTCGTGCGCGAGATAAACTTCGCCCATGCCGCCGATGCCAAGCGTGCCTAATACCTGGTAATGGTTGATGCTCTTTCCGACTGCCAGCACTGTCGGAAGGTCTGGGAGTTCCAAATCCGCAACTTCATAGGCTGGCGCGTCGAGAAACGCGCCAGTCTGCTCGTGCGCAGAGATTAGAGATTCCACCTCAGCCCGCAGTTCATCGTTATCGCAGGCCTCAATGAGGAAGGCAGTGCGCTCTGCCGGCGTCCGTTCAATGGCCGACTTGAAGATCCTGTCTATGAGTTGCCAGCGTTGGGGCGTCATGGCGTTGCTCTCAGCTCTCGGAAATTTCGTAGGATGAGTTTTTTGTCACAGCTCTCTTCGTCCTGGGCAAAACCTGTCTCAGCCGTGTAAGCCTCAAAGGCTAGCTTAACTCGCGCCGGAGCCATGCCCGGGCCATTTTCCAATCGCGCTCAACCGTGGCATGTGAGATGTCCAAAACTTCAGCTGTCTCTTCGATAGTCAGACCTCCAAAAAAGCGTAACTCCACGATGTTGCTTTTTTGCGGATCGTGAGTAGTTAAACGTTCCAGAGTTTCGTGTAGGGCAACGAGATCAACCGCAGACGCCGCAGACACTCGATCGGCACGGCTCAACGAAACACTGTAATTTTCTCCGCCGCGCTTGGCGGCTTGATGACTGCGCGCGTGATCGACAAGGATGTTTCGCATCAGCTTTGCGGCCAGCCCAAAAAACTGGGCCCGGTTCTGCCATTCAACCTTTTGCTGATCAATCAGTCGCAGGTAAGCCTCGTTGACCAGTGCGGTGGGTTGCAAGGTGTGGTTCAAGCGCTCGCGGCGCAGATACCTGGCCGCCAGGCGCCGTAATTCCTCATAAACCAACGGCATCAGCTTTTCCCGCGCGGAGCTATCGCCCTCGCTCCATCTCAATAGAAGCTGAGTGATGCCTCCTGGAGCGGCTGCTAAAGTCGCCCTGTGATGGTCCCTATTTTCCACGCTATCCCCTATTGGTGCGACGAGTGAATAGCCGAATGCAAGGAAATTCCGTGGGCCGATTCTACCACGAGCGCAGGGTCTGCACGCTCAAGCCCGCGCGTTCAGTATTGGTGCGGTTTTGGGTGAACGGCGAAGTAGCAGTGATTTACAGAACCGACGAGCGGTAAAGACTCTGTGAAACTACAGATACCACCGGCTTCAGAGAGTGTGTGAGAACTCAAATTGATCAGGTTCAAGGCACTCAATACAGAACCGGTCGCTACCGCTCGCGGTTCTGTAATGAGTGCCTTGATCCTCGTTGAGGGAATTTGCTTCTGGCTTCCGCTCTAGTAGATGAAGCTCTTGAATTAGGCACGTCTCTCTGTCATCCATTATGTCTAGGCTGTGCTCGCAATGGTTGCAGCAGCTGGTCTATGAACGAATAACAGCAACCCCCAAAAAAAAGGAGAATGGTCTATGTCAATCTCAGCATCTACATTAACGCACAAAAACAAGCCGCTCACCCGCCGTATCTTCAACGGAAGATCAGTCAGATTCCGAACGCTCTTCTTGATCTTAATGACGCTGATTCTGGCAAGCTTCGTGCGCCCGACATCAGTGAAGGCGCAAGCAGAAGACAGCGGACTAGAAGGCACCTGGCTCAATGACGTCAAAATTGTTGCTTGCGCGCCCGCGCCGCCTATTGTTTTCGCAAGGTTCCAAAGCATGAGCACCTATATGCGCGGCGGCACACTGATAGAAGGCGGCAGCCCGCCCGCTCCGGCTGTGTCGCGCAGTGCCGGTCACGGCATATGGGAGCGCACAGGCGGTCACACGTTTCGCGTGTTCTTCCGCTTCCACACTTTTGACAGTCTTGGCCGTCTCGTCAGCATCTTTGAAGTCACTAGCAATCCAAGTCTTGTGAATGGAGAGCTCAGTGGGCCTGGCACCGCCACGATCACCAACCTTAACCCTAACGATGGCACGGTGATCAATGTGATAGACGTGTGCAACGTAGCCACGTCGCGACCCGTCGTATTCCAAGACTAGGCCTAGCCAATGAGATTGGTGTAAATACCTCAGAGGCACACGCGCACGAATGGTGCTATTGGCCGGTCATTGAAGGGGCGAAACAGTTCGCCCCTTCCCGTTTCTCTGTTGGAGTGTTCTTTTCAGTCAACTGCCGGAGAGAGATGTGCTAGCATGGCCCGACTATATTGCGGCGTATCGGGATGTAATGCGTTTAGTAAAGCCATCAGCGTCGTCGCGCTGATATGAAATGCGACTGCCGCCGGGACAGCCAGGTTTCTCATCCGATCTAATTTACCCCTCGTCATTCTGGGTCAAATCGTCGCGAGTCGTTGGACTGTGTCGGGGTAACGTTTGACGAGATTGATCAGTAGTGCGGCTTGCGCATTCGGCTTGGCGCGCCCCTGTTCCCAGTTTTCCAGTGTGCGGACGTTGGTCCGTAGATAAACCGCGAAGAGGGCACGCGAAAGGTTCAGGCTCTTCCTCACACGAATTAGTTCCTGCGGTGTGACGTTCGGCGCTGGTTTGTACTCTATCGCATGAGTTCGGAGCGTTCGCTTCCCAAGTCGTGCGTCAGCGAGAGCTTCTATCCCTTCGCTTAGTTCCGCAAACAGATCACGCGTAGCTCGACGCTTGGCTTTGGCTTTGATTGAACTCTTCATCGTTTTCTCCTTCCCTCAAGTTCCTTCTTGATCATTTCTTTCAGCGCTCTGCGTTGAAGTGCCGTTAGGTCCGATATCTCATCCTTGTCGTAAACCGTGAACAGCCAGAACTGCGAGCCAGTGTCCCACCAATAATAGATTACTCGCAGCCCACCACGTTTGCCCTTACCACGTCTCACATCCGAAAAGCGCAGTTTACGCAGTCCGCCGGTACCTGGAATCGCGTCGCCAGCCTCAGGATGCAACATTAATAACCTCTGAAGCTTGTAGAACTCGTAGTCATCGAGGTAGTCCATGCGAAGGCGTTCAAAAGCAGGCAGCTCGACGAATACAGCCTTCATATCGGATGATACGGAAGTTTAGCTCTATACGCAAGTCGCGTATAGAGCGTCTGGTGAATTGGCCGCCGATAGTCAGACGTACGCAGAGAGTCGGAACCGGGGGTAGCCGTAGGCGCTTCTTGTTTCCGTAATCGAGAGTGAGCACGATAGTACGTCGCCAAGCATACCCAAATCATCTGTAATTACTAAACCTTGATCTTCACGTCTACCGGATCCCATTCATAGGAACGTCTATTGAAGTAGCTCAAATTTGTGAGCAGTGCCGGGCCGGCCGCCCGGAAGCCGAACACCCCATCCTCAATCACCGGTTTGCGTGTACGCACGGCGTCAAGGAAGTTTGCTAAATGGTCCACCTGATCGCTATACCCCTCAGGCGCGACATAAACTTCCTCCCTGGTGGAGTTTAATTCTTTCAGGTTTTCGGGATACCTGGTCCGGTACTCTTTCTTAATGGCCTCCTGCATGGTTTTTGGGAACGTATTTGTGCTCAGGCCTGGCTCTTTTGCAAACGGTTTGCGAGTGATGGTTACGCCTTTACCTATCGTCATTACTCCTTCGCTGCCGACAAACCTGAAGCCTTCTTCCCCGCCGCCGCCATCGGCGAAGTTGACCTTCAGCGACAGATTGAATTCCGGATGCGTAGCGGTCTTCGGGTAGTCGTAAATTCCCAGCATCACATCGGGCACGTCGCGCCCATCTTTCCAGTAGCGCAATCCGCCGGTGGCCATGACGCGGATCGGGCCCTTCGAACTGAGCACGAAGTGCAGGCCGGAGAAAAGATGCACGAACAGATCACCAGCGACACCGGTGCCGTAGTCGCGATAGTTACGCCAACGGAAGAAACGAATGGGATCGAAAGGCATCTTTGGCGCTTTACCGAGGAAGCCCTCCCAATCAATAGTTCGCACCGAGGCGTCCGGTGGCAATGTATACTGCCACGCGCCGAGTGCGCTGTTGCGATTCCACCACGCCTCGACCAGGTTCAATTCGCCGATGGCGCCGGCGATGTAGAGTTCCTTTGCCTTCTGATAAACAATCGAACTGACGCGCTGGCTGCCCACTTGCAAAATCCTGTTTGTCGCGCGCGCCGCATCAATTAAGATCTTGCCTTCATCCAGACTTTGCACCATGGGCTTTTCGAGATAAACGTCTTTGCCTGCCTTCATGGCATCAACCGCCACTTTCCGGTGCCAGTGATCGGATGTAGCGACGATGACAGCATCGACATCGGGGCGCGTCAGAATCTCGTGGTAATCACGCGTGATAAAAAGTTGCTTGCCCCATATTTCCTTCGCGCGTGTCAGGCGACCGTCATAGAGATCAGCTACCGCGACGACTTCGACTCCAGGCCCAAGCGGGGTCGGGTTTGCCTGTTCAGTCGATGGTCCGCTGCGCCGTAGAGCGGCATTGGTGTCAGACGTTCCCTGACCGCCAACTCCGATCGTTGCGATCCGAATCCTCTCGTTAGGTGATGCCTTCGGAGTTTGCTGTTCCCTGGGCTCTATCAAGTGAGTCGCCGTTGAACCAAAACCTTTTCGAGACGCACCGGCCACTAACGTGGTTGCGGTAGCCAGTTTTATGAAGTTCCGTCGGGAGGTTCGTTTGGGGTCGTCCATATCTTTTTCTCCTGAAGAGTTGGGAAGTGTCCTAATTTCACATTCGCAGAAATGCACAAGTCCTACAACGAACGAATCTTGATCTTTCGGTACCAGACTTCGTCGCCGTGATACTGCAAGGCGACATAGCCTTCTCGATTTTGGGCAAATCGTGGGAAGTCCTTGAATTTGCTTATAGCGATCAGGTGCTTTAATTGGTCACTGCCCAAGTCGTAATCTAATACCTTCTTCCCGTTGAGCCGGTGTTCGACGTGGCCGTTGCGAACGATAAGACGCACCTTATTCCATTGTCCTACCGGCTCAAGTACTTTGTTGACCGGGGCAATAAGACCATAAAGAGCGCCAGCGGAAGTCTTCGGATCCTTGCCGTCATGGTGCTTGGCATCATCAAGCACCTGCATCTCGGGCCCCGTATTCCATGTTTGGTCGAAGTCCTCAGAGACAAGATAGATGATGCCACTATTGCCGCCCGGAGCGATTTTCCACTCCAGTTTCAGCTCGAAGTCACGATACTTCTCCCTGGTGATGATGTCGCGTGACTCACTGCCAACAATGGTTCTCAGTGTCCCGCCTTCTACTGTCCACGTCTTATTGGGAAAGCTGTCTTGTCGAAACCCGCGCCAGGCGTCCGTCGATTTTCCATCGAAGAGGACTTTCCATTTCCCCTTCTTTGCCAGTGCCGGGCAACAACTGATCGCCAACATGAGCACTAAGCCTGCTAGCTTCTTTATCATTCGCAATCTCCGTTCGAAATGTGTGGATCATTGAGACTAAGCAAAGGCGTGTTGCGAAAACCGCCTCCCATGTAAAATGCACCTTGTGCGAGAACTCTTGGATCTGGCCGGCGAAGCATATCTCTCGGATCAAAAGGAGCGCAACTTGAATCTTCGTATCATGAAATGTTTTCTGATTTGTTTGAGCGCTAGTCCATTCTCTGTGCTCTCCGCCTCCGTGGTGATAAAGCGCCGAAAACCATTTCACCACGGAGGAACGGAGAACACAGAGAATCCCGTGGGCCGTGAAATTCGGTCACTACCACTTGCCATGATTCTTTGCCTTTCATGGTCCCGTATGCTAGATACAGCCTCCGTGGCTTCACAAGTAAACGGGTAGTGGAAGGTGCGAAAAATTGCTGGTTCTTAATTCAACTACTCTACACACACACTCGCGTCTTTGAGTTGAATCGATGAAAAAACTTAACATCGCCATGATCGGCTACAAGTTTATGGGTAAGGCGCACAGTAATGCCTGGAGCCAGGTGAGTCGGTTTTTTGACACGCCGCTGCAGCCAGTGATGAAGGTTGTTTGCGGACGCAATGAGGATCAAGTTAAGGAGGCTGCCAGGAGATACGGATGGCAGGAGTACGCAACCTCCTGGGAAGAGGTGGTCGCGAGAAAGGACATCGATGTTGTTGACATCTGCACGCCGGGAGATAGCCATCTGCCAATCGCCGTAGCTGCCGCTGAAAACAAGAAGGCCGTCTTCTGTGAAAAGCCTTTGGCGAATACCGTCGAAGACGCCGAGCAGATGCTTGATGCGGTCGAGCGCAATGGGGTCATACACATGCTCTGCCACAACTATCGCCGTGTGCCGGCAGTGACTCTTGCCAAACAATTAATAACTGAAGGTAGTCTCGGCGAGCTCTTTCATTATCGGGGCACCTACCTGCAAGACTGGCTTGTTAATCCCAGCTTTCCGCGGGTCTGGCGCCTTGAAAAGGCCAAGGCAGGATCGGGGGCGCTGGGCGATATCGCCTCTCACTCCGTCGATCTCGCACGCTATCTCGTCGGCGAAATTACCGAAGTTGCTGGTTTGCTCAAAACCTTTATTAATGAGCGACCGCTGGAATCCGGCGGTGCGACGATGGCGCCCGTAGACGTAGACGATGCGACGCTCTCTCTCGTGAAGTTCGATAGCGGAGCAGTAGGTACCATCGAAGCGTCACGCTTCGCCACCGGACGCAAGAATCATAATCGCTTCGAGATTAATGGCAATAAGGGCAGCCTCGTGTTCGACCTCGAGCGCATGAATGAACTTGAGTTGTACATTGAGGAAGGACCAAATAGTGGGTTTCGGAAGATTCTGGTCACGGACCCCACGCACCCCTATGTCTCCGGCTGGTGGCCTCGCGGACACATCATTGGGTATGAACACACATTCACGCACACCGTGCTTGATCTGCTTAAGGCAATCGAGGCGCAAACGATTCCGTCGCCAAATTTTGCGGACGGAGTGCGTAACCAGAGGGTGCTCGATGCGGTAGAAAGGGCTTCTGGCTCGCAACGTTGGGAGAGCGTTTAGGGAAAAAGAAAACATCCGCCGATTACGCAGATTACGCAGAACGAGGAAACCAGGGGCAGGTGGCAGGAGCAGGAATCTGCTGCGAAACAGCGCGCGCGAACAAACATCTCATGGTCCCTGCTCCTGCTGACTGGTTTCCGCGTCTGCGTAATCTGCGTAATCGGCGGATAGTATCTCCCCTTAAGAACGGTATGGCTCTCTGCCCACGCCCTGGATGGGAATTTCCTGTGCGGCCAAGACCTCGTGCTGTAAGGCATACATGCAGGCTGCGGCCTCGTCTATTTTTCGTGTGAAGGCGATGGAACCTTGTAGGATCGGCTTGAGGCGGTCTCTGTCCTGAATCCTGGCTGGCGGGTATTCATGCTCAACCACCAGATGTGTATTCGCCACGTTCATACCGAGAAGCTCGCGCGCGGCCAGTTGATGATCCAGCCAATCCACCGTCCTGTTCTGAAGGTAGGCCAGAGGATCGTGCCTTGCCGTTCCGGGTAGTTCATGTTCGCAGAGCACAGTCTGTTTCAGCCAGGCCCTCGCCTGATCCGCAGGCCGGTCTGAAGGCTTGCCGCCTATCCAATCACCGCGCTCAACCGTCTGTCCACCATAACCCCATTCTGCGACGCCCCGCGCGTCAACGACCTGTCCTTTGACATGAAATCCGCCAATGAGAAAGTTGTAACCGGTGTCCTTCAAATATTGAAAGATCGAGCGCGTGTCCTGGCCCATCAAGATCGCATGCGACGGATCGTAGTGAATGCGGAACTGATCGCCGACTCCTGACCGATCGCAGATCCGGTGCAGTGCAATCCAGGTGCCGGGAGTGTAGGCGATGTTGTTGTGAAAGTTATCGCTGGTGGTCCATCCGGGCATTGGACATTGTTCCACTCGGAAAGTCAGTCCTCGTGCTTTTGCTTCCTTCAGCAAGGGAACGAAATGCTCTTCGAAGTCCAGCAGGTTCTGGTCCATGCTGAGTGCCTGATTCCGGCCCACGAAGCCACAGACTGCATTGACACCCAGCAACACCGCGGCATCAAAGACACGAAGCATAAACTGACGCTTCCTCTCCCTGATCGCCGCATCGAAGTGCAGCATATTGTCAAAGTAAGCGAGGTCTGAGAGTCCGATTTGATGTTCGGACATCGTGTTCAGCACCCGAGTAGCTCGAGCGCGATTGAAAGGCTCTCTCAGATCCAGGGTATTGGCCACCGGGTCAAGCATGGCTTCCTCTGGAATATCCGCGTCGCTCGGATGAAGCGCGGCCGCGAGTTGTATGTTGTCTGCCCCGAGCTCCCGCGCGAACGCAACCCAATCTTCAATTGCGCGATCGGGATCGGCATCGCGGATTTGCCGGGGTGTTAACTCCTGCAGCGCGGCCGTCAGGACGCCGATCTTCATGTACTGCGGTGCAAATGGCTTAACTGACATCTATTGTTTTGGATTTTGCTGTAACTAGAATTTGAGAATGCGATTCAGCTCTTGTACCTGCTCTCCAGCAGCACCCTCATCTATTGGGTCCCCATATAGAGCATCAGTCACATTGGAGAAGATCGTCTGCAGATCCCGCGCCAGATCATCAGTTGGAGCTAAGCGCAAGTTGAGTTGTACCTTACTCAGATCTAAAGGAACGCCAAGTGTGGAACCATCGAGCGATGAAAGATTAAAGTAAAGCACTCCAACGAAGCTCAGCGGTCCGGTTGATTCGACCCTGGGTCTGCCTAGTTCATCAAACCGCGGGGGCTCAAATGGATGAAGCCCGGGCTGGAGGTCAGTCTCCGGTCCTTTCTCCTGTTCCATCTTCTGATCCGACGTAGACGTTTGGCTCGTCTGTGGTGCTCCCGTGAGCAACTGCCGGCGCAACGGCGACAAACCGACGCCTCCTTGAATTGCGATTAGCCGTGCCGCAACATCATCTACAAAACGCATGCCCAATTGCGGAGAATGCACCGTCATGCGACCGGTCAGGACAAGCCTGCCAACAGCGAGAGCGGCTGTTGTCGGGACGAAACTGAAGCGATAGGGTTGGCCTCGCACTTCAAATTGTCCGTCGACAACTCGGCCGCGAAGTACGCCATGGATTGAATGGAGCTTACGCTGATTGCTGGTTAGACGCGCAACTTCCGAGCCGATCTTTTTTGTTTCTCGCAGCATCTCGGTAGCCTTCACAGATCTCCGCGCTTATATTCCTCAGTAAGATACTCGCAAGCGCGCAAGGTCAGCGCCAGGATCGTAAGCGTCGGGTTTTGATTGGCCGAGGAGACGAAGGACGCGCCGTCTGTGACGAATACGTTTTTGACGTCATGCATCTGGTTGTATCTGTTCAGCACCGACGTTTTCGGATCGTTGCCCATGCGCGCGGTACCCAGTTCGTGAATGATCCGTCCCGGAGCGGTCATCTGGCCCCCAGTCGAAACGACTTCCGCACCGGCGGCGCGTAGAATCTCCTCGCTGGTTTCCGCCGCATCTTTGGCCATCTCCCGCTCATTATCCGAATACTGAATGTGCATCTTGAGAACCGGAATTCCCCAGGCATCTACTACACCTGAAGGATCCAACTCCACGTGATTCTCAAAGCGAGAAAGCATCGCAGCGCGCACCGTCATGCTTACTGGCGTGGTGTAGAAGCGCCGGACCTGCTTCTTGTATTCAGCTCCAAAGCCGGTAATCAGGCGTCGGGCCATACCAGGAAAGAGGGAAGTGCCTGATCCACATTCAAAGCCATAGCCGCGCAGGAATTTCGCGTGCTTTGTTTTCTGATCAAGATTTCGGAAGCGAGGGATGAAAACTCCAGTAGCTTTGCCGTCTTCGTTGATGGGATCGCGCCCGGCAAGCATCGGGAAAAAACCCGAGGCCCCGATTCCTCCGAAGTGGTCCACAAGGTATCGGCCGAGCATTCCTGAACTATTTCCCAGGCCCTGCGGATGATGTTGCGAGCGGGAATTGAGGAGAATGCGCGTGGATTCCAGCGTTGAGGCGGCAAGTACGATTACTTTCGCCTCAACTTCGTACTCATCGCGGGTTACACGATCAACAAAAGCAACGCCCTTTGCCTTGCCGGTGTTCCGATCCGTAACTATGTGGCGGACGATTGAGTTCGGACGAAGCGTGAGGCGGCCAGTCGCGGCGGCGAGAGGCAGAGTCGAAGCGATCGAGCTAAACATCGCGTTCACATCACAGCCATCTCCGCAGTGTCCACAGTAGTGACACTTACGACGCCCCTTCATAAATGATTTAGGCTGACTCGTGAGCATTGCTACGCGCATCGAGATTGCCCGGCGGCCGGTTTTTTCGGCGCCCTTTCGCAGCAGATGCTCACCGCAAGTCAAGGGCATCGGCGGCATGTATTTGCCGTCAGGCAAGTGCGGCAGTCCGTCCGCGTTTCCGCTGACGCCAATAAACTCTTCGACGCGATCATAGTAGGGAGCCAGTTCGGCATAACTGATGGGCCAGTCGTCACCAAAACCATCGTGAGTGGCAGCTTTGAAATCGAGGTCAGACAGCCGCCAGCTAAGCCGGCCCCAGTGCAAAGTCTTGCCGCCCACGATGCGCGCGCGCACCCACATAAATGGTTTGCCCGGATCGGTCGTATAGGGATGCTCCGAATCCTTCACATAGAAGTGGCGGCTGTAATGTGAGGCCGTGTCCTGCATCCACTGCTCTTGCTGCTTCCAACCAGGCGGACCGAAGCCGCGATACATTACTTGATAAGGCCAGGCGTGATGTGTAAAGTCTCGGGCAGGATTCACTG
>WNFR01001057.1_pt1 | contig 28988 bp, 23 predicted proteins | sample 5400221 | NCBI WGS metagenome assembly WNFR01 (sample SAMN13153357, study PRJNA577476) | soil metagenome | isolation source: 40 cm soil under Madrone tree | place: USA:California | collected 2016-06-14
GGGGCGGCGAGACGCCCGCGGTCCCAAAGGAGGGCGGTCGGTCCAACCGAATGGAAAATATCGATGGAGGGACGATCATGAGGACATTGGTTTCGATCGCACTGCTCAGCCTCCTGGCCTTGCCGGCCCAGGCCGCGGAGCTTCCGGGATGGGCCTATCCGGTCAACCCTGCCCCGAAGCCGCCGGACGCGGTCAAGCCGATCCAGCTGCCGGGCAGCACCAAGTCCTACACCCAGGCCCAGATCGACGACGGGTTCAGTCCGCCCGATTGGTACCCGCAAGACCATGCGCCGATGCCGGACGTGGTGGCGCATGGCCGCAAGGAAACGAACGCGCGCGCCTGTGCGCTTTGCCACCTCACCAGTGGCGGCGGACATCCGGAGTCCGCCGGCGTCTCCGGGCTGCCGGCCGGATACATCGTTCGCCAGATGAATGAGTTCAAAAGCGGCGCCCGCAAGGGCGCGCGCGCCGTGGCGATGATTCCGATCGCGAAGGGGCTCAGCGAGGAAGATTTCAAGGCCGCCGCTGAGTACTTCGCAGCGATGAAATTCCCGGTTTGGTACAAGGTCGTCGAAAGCGATACAGTGTCGAAATCGTATCTCGGCAACGGCGCCATGCGCTTCCCGGAAGAACACGGTGGCACCGAGCCGCTCGGCACCCGCAGCGAGGAGATCGTCACCACCGGCGCCGACGGCAAGACCATCCGATGCGCCATCTGCCACGGCGCCGAGCTCAAGGGCCTTGGCGAGGTTCCGCCGATCGTCGGGCGGTCGCCCATGTACATCTATCGCCAGCTCAACGACATCAAGATCGGCACGCGCACCGGCACCTGGACGCCGCTGATGAAGGCGGTGGTGGACAAGCTCGATGATGCCGACATGATCGCAATCGCGGCGTATCTGGTGTCCAAGGGGCCGTAGAAGGCCGCTGTAGCCCGGGTTGAGCGACAGCGAAACCCGGGAACGGCGTTGCCGCATGGACAGGCGACCCCGGATTTCGCTTCGCTCAATCCGGGCTACGGTTGCTACCGTTGCGGTGAGTCTCCTCAGCCTCGGTGACCGATATCGCACGATAATGGTGCATCAAAAAAAACGACGGAGCAAACTCGACGGATTCGCAATTTTATGGTATAAATAAATATACTCAATTTAACCGAGAAATTCGAGTGGACAATTTGAAGGAGAAGACAAATTGGGTATCAGGTACGACAATTCCCTGTTTCCGACGGATGAATTCCCTGTTTCCGCGAAACAATTTCCCTGTTCGGTGCAGAACAGGGAATCGCCTGCAACGCACCGGAATTGCAGCGCAAATGGACGCCAGGACCGGGCGGAAAGCGCCGAAATGGTCGGAGATCGCAAAAATTCCCTGTTATTTTCCCTGTTCTCAGGGAATCGGAGGGCCGGAGGATGGGTTGAGCGACAGCGAAACCCATCTGGGCCTTCCGGAGGCGAGGCCGATGGTGGGTTTTGCGAAGTTTGCCATCGGGCCGGCCCCGGTAGCTCAACCCACCCTACGATGCTGGATCGGGAGGAATCACGATGAAGACGCCCTGGACGCGACGCGCGCTGCTGACCGGAGCGGCGGCAGCCGGAACGACCATCATCGTAAAGCCGGTGCGGGCCGCTGACTTCACATTCATCCAGTATCACAATCAGTCGGACACGAGCACGCTCCACAAGAATCTCGTCGCCATGTGGGAGGCGATCCGCCGGGAGACCAACGGGCGCGTGGAGACCACGGTCTACGCAGAAAACAACAAGCTCGCGGCCGGCGACCCGGCGGCGCTGAAAATGCTGATTGCGGGCGAAATCCAGTTTTTCACCCTGATGGGCGGCATCATCGGCACGGTGGTGCCGATGGCCGAAGTCCAGCAGGTGCCATTCGCGTTCCGGTCCGCCGCCGAAGCCCACAAGGCGATCGACAGCCCGCTCGGCGCCTATATGGGCGAGGAAATGGCCGCGAAGGGCATGTATCTGTTTCCGGTCGCGGGCTTCGACAACGGCATGCGCCAGGTCACCACGGTGGCGCGCCCGGTCAACACGCCGGCCGACCTCGCCGGCGTGAAAATCCGCGTCCCGCCGGGGCAGATGATTTTCGACACCTTCCAGGCGTTCGGCGCCGAGCCGGTGACCACGTCGGCGAACCTCATCTACGACTCGCTCAAGAGCGGCAAGGTCGGGGCCCAGGAAAATCCGCTCGCCATCCTGGAGAATTTCCGCATCTACGAGGTGGTGAAGTATGTCAGCATGACCAACCACATGTGGTCGGGTTTCAACCAGATGGCGCATCTTGCCACGTGGCGCGGCCTGTCCGAGAACATCAAGGAGGTGATCACGCGCAACGTCACCACATACGTGCGCCAGCAGCGCATCGACCAGGGCAACGTCAATGCGAGCCTGCGCGACCGGTTCGCCGCCGCTGGCCTCATCTTCAATGAGGTCGACCAGGCGCCGTTCCGCGCCAGGCTTGCGAACGTCTACGCCACCTGGAAGGACAAGCTGGGGTCGAAGTGCTGGACACTCCTGGAGGCGGAGGTTGGAAAATTGGGGTAGCGGCCGTGGCCCCCGTAGCCCGCATGGAGCGACCGCCCGCGGTCGCGTAATGCGGGGAAAGCGTTGCTGGTGGCACGGGCGGTCCCGGATTTCGCGGAGTTTATCATTGGGCCGGCCCAACGGGTCCGGCCTCTGGCCGGCCCGATGGCAGGCTCCGGCCGGACCCGGTGGCTCCATCCGGGCTACAGGCCTAGCGTTTTTTTGCGCCGTCATGGTGCTTCGCCCGGCGGCTGCCGCCGAGGCGGATTGCCGTGAGCTTGAGCGGCACTACAATTCGGTCAAGCCCGGCATCACGTCGATCGAGCGCAACGCCATCCTGTTCGCTTCGACCGCCAAGGATTGCGGCGCCTTGGCCCGCCGTCTGATCGCGGACGGCGCCTCGTTGCAGGCGCGCGATCGGACAGGCGCGATGCCGCTTGCTTATGCGGCGCGCGGCGGCCATGCGGCACTGGTTGCACGCCTTCTTGCCGAGGGTGCGGCCATCGATGCACGCGATCTTGCCGGCGCCACGGCGCTTTATGCGGCCGCGCAAGCCGAACGACCCGCCACTGTGGCGGCGTTACTGGCAAAGGGCGCCGATCCCAACTTGACTGGACGCAGCGACGTCTCGCCGCTCGCCGCGGCCGCGTTTCGCGGCAATGACCGCATCGTCGAGCTGCTGCTCTCCCGCGGGGCCGATGCGGATCATGTGGATGCGACCGGAAAGACGCCCCTCATCTATGCGGCCGCTCGCGGCTTCGCGCTCGTCGTGCGTCGCCTGCTCGATGCCGGCGCCGATACCAAGGCCCGCTACGGCAATGATCTGACGGCGTTGATGTGGGCGGCGGGCCACGAAGACGGGGTCGGCGCTGCCGCTGCCGTTGCGGTGGTCGAACTTCTCGTCGCGCGCGGAGCCGTCATCGATGCCGCCGACAACCGCGGCCGCACCGCGCTGATGATCGCGGCCGAGCGTGGCGATGCCGCGGTGGTTGAGACCCTGATCCTGCGCGGCGCCGACCGCGCACTGCGCGACATGGCCGGCAAGACCGCGCGCGATCTCGCGGCCAGTGACGCCGTACGCGAAACGCTCGCCGGCCGTTCTGATGCTGCTACAACCCCGCCAGATACGCCGCGAGCGCCTTGAGATCGTCCTCCGATGTCGCGTTCATGAGGTCCGACATGCCGGGATTGTTGCCGCGCCGGCGGGTGCGGAAATCCATCATGCTCTTCAAGATGTAATCCGCACTCTGTCCGGCGAGACGCGGCTGGGTTCCTTCGCCCTGGTAACCGGCCTGATGGCAGCCGGTACATCCGACCGATGCGTTGGTGCGCGAAGCCTGCGCCGCGACCGCGTCGAGCGCGCGGGCCTGGCGCAAATTGGGCCAGGCTTTCTGCGAGAAATAAAGCGCGATCGCGAGCATTTCGTCGCGCTCCAGCTTCTCCGCGATCGGTCCCATCACGTCGCTCTTGCGGGCGCCGCTCTTGAAGTCGCGCAACTGCAAATAAAGATAGCCCTGGTGCTGGCCCCAGATCACCGGCCACGACTTGTCGGGCGGAACGCCGTTTTCGCCGTGGCAGGCCGCGCAGGCCTGCACCTTGTCCGCGATCGTTTGGGCCGCGGCGAGCGGAGCCGCCACGAGGATCGCGAGGACCTGTAGGGTGGGCAAAGCGAAGCGTGCCCACCCTACCGGCGCGAGAAACAATTCGGACCTCATCCTGAGGAGCGCGCACCGAAGTCGGGCCTGCCCGACTTCGGCAATCTAAAAGTGTCGAAATCGGCAACAGCCGATTTCGATGCGCGCGTCTCGAAGGATGGCAGCGAGCAACCGAAATCGGCTGTTGCCGATTTCGGCGATCTTCGTGCGGAAGTCGGGCAGGCCCGACTTCGGGTGCCGTGTATCCATCCTTCGAGACGGCCGCCCAAGAGGGCGGCCTCCTCAGGATGAGGTGATAAATGCTTCACGGCCTCTACGCGCGGCGTTGCGCTCATTCGAACAAGCCCGAATTACTCCAGCGTGAAGGCGATGATATTGTTGCCCCGCTTGTAGTCGAGCTGGACGTTGCCGCCGGCCGCAACGACGACATATTGCTTGCCGTCGACCGTATAAGAGGACGGCGGCGCGTTGACGCCGGCGCCGGCGTTGAAAGTCCACAACACCTTGCCGTTCCTGGAGTCATAGGCGCGGAAGCGCCCATTGCCTTCGCCCGCGAACACGAGGCCGCCAGCTGTCGCCAGAATGCCGCCGATCATCGGCTGCGGCGTCTTTACCTGCCAACGAATCTTGCCGGTGTTGTAATCGACCGCCGTGATGTTGCCGGACTGCTGTTCGGACGGGATGACCTTGAAGGCGCCGCCGAGCCACAGCTTGCCCTGCGGGTAGGGCGAGCTTTCCACATGATAGGTCATCGGCTGATGCAAGTTGATCGCGTAGGATACGCCGAGTTCGGGATCGACCGCGATGGGCGACCACTCGACCCCGCCATTGGCGCCCGGCAGCATGCGGGCGCCCTGCGCCGTCGGCAGCGTCCACATGTTCTCCTGCGGCACCATCGCCTGAGAGAAGCGAATGAGGCTGCAGTCCTTGCGATCATGCACGTAGACGTGGCCGGTCTTGCCGGCATGGATCACGCCAGGAATGACCTTGCCGCTCTTGTCCTTGACGTCGACCAGAACCGCCGGGCTGACCGCATCCAGATCCCACACGTCGTGGGCGATGTACTGGAAGTGGCAGACATACTTGCCGGTGTCGAGATCGACCGACACGAGCGAGTCGGTGTAGAGGTTGTCGCCTGGACGCAGCGCGCCGTCGAGGTCGGGCGACGGATTGCCCACCATGAAATAGATGCGGTTGGTGGCAAGGTCGACGGCCGGATTCTGCCACACGCCGCCGCCCAGCGTCTTGTAGGGATCGCCGGTCTTGGCGAGTTGCTCCTTTTCGGCCGCGATGTTGCGGTGCATGTCGCGGCCGGTAGCGTCCTTCTCGGCCCACACGCCGACAGAGTTTTCCGGCGTCGTATCGAAAGTCCAGATGAGCTTGCCGTCCTTGGCGTCGTAAGCCTTGACGAAGCCCCGAATGCCGTATTCGCCGCCGTTGGTGCCGACCAGCACTTTGCCCTTGACGACGGTCGGGGCCATGGTTTCGCTGTAGCCGAGCTCAGGATCCGCGATGGCCGACTGCCACACCACCTTGCCGGTCTTGGCATCGAGGGCGACGAGCTTGGCGTCGAGCGTCGCGAGAAAGACCTTGTCCTCCAACACTTCGACGCCGCGATTGTTGGGGCCGCAGCAATAAGTCGTGATCGGCCCCATGGCGTGCTTGTAATGCCAGAGCTCAGCCCCGGTCTTGGCATCGAGCGCATAGACATGGCTGAACGACGTCGTCACGTACATCACGCCGTTAACGACGATCGGCGACGTCTCCATCGATTCTTTCACTTCGGTCTGGAAGATCCAGGCCGGATGCAGCCGCTTGACGTTGCCGGTGTTGATCTGGGCGTTGGGATAGAAGCGCTGCTGGCGATAGTCGCCGTTGGTATGGAGGAAGTTCTTAGTGTCGCGGTCGGCGCGGTCGAGCATGCGCTGGGTGACCGGCGTGACATTGACCGTCTTCGCAGTTTCGCCGGTCGCCTGCTTGATTTCCTGCGCTCCCCCGAAGCTTATCATGGCGGCCGACAGCGCCACTGCGCTGACGGCAGTTCTCTTGAACCGATACATGACGTTGCCCTCCCAATCCTGGCATGCGCTGAACTTAAGCTTGAAATAGGTATGCCAGTAGGCGAAGCGTTGGCCCGTGCTTTGCGCGCTGTCAAGGACGAACGTCGAGGAATTTTATGGGCGCACCGCAGCAAACGGGCGGCGCGCACGACCCCCTCCCCCCGCGCGCGGGGAAGGGGGCAACAAGGGCCCTGGAGCCGAACGCGCCTCGAGGAGTCAGCCCGCTGCGGCGGTGAGATGATCGAAGTCGTGGTGCTGGGCCAGCAGTTGGGCAAGGCGTCTGCGGGCGTAGAACATCCGCGTTTTGACGGTGTTCTTCGGCACCCCGACGATATCGGCGACCTCCTCGATGGTCTTGTCGTGATAGTAGACAAGATCGATGATCTCGCGGTGGTCGGGTGAGAGTTGGGACAGGCAGGCGCGAAGCTGGGCGCGGCGGTCTGTCTCCAGCAGGATTTGTTCCGGGGTGGAGTATTGATCGGCGACCGTCTCCGCCACCTTCTCGTCAAGCTCGATCTCCTGGCGCCGACGGCGCACCGACAGCGCCTTGAAGCGCGCGATGGACATGATCCACGTCGAAACCGAAGAACGCCCCTCGAAGCGGTCGGCCTGGCGCCATACCTCGATGAAGGCTTCACTGACGACGTCCTCGGCGGAAGCGGCGTCGTCCACGAGCCGCGCGGCAAAGCGGAAAACGCGAACCTGATGGCGATTATAAAGGATGCGCATGGCGGCGCGGTCGCCCGCCGCGATTGCCGCGATCAGACCTTCATCGGACGTGGCCCCCACCAAGCCGCCCCTGCTGGCGGACTTGGGTACTGGCGAGCCGGTGGTTTGCATTGTTATTGCCTCCCCCGCGCGGCTGCATCGCGCCATCGGCTGGGACTTTAGCCACCGGCTGTTTCACTTTATCTACATAGCGCGATGGAAATGGTTTCGCCGGCTCGGGATATTGTTTCGTGTGCCCTGCCGCAACGAAACAATCGGAAGGTTCGCGGTGAACGAACGGTCACCTGGTCGTTAGCCGTGGCGTGGATTGAGCAAGTGTAGCCCGGATTGAGCCACCGGGTCCGGCCGGAGCCTGCCATCGGGCCGGCCAGAGGTCGGACCCGGTGGGCCGGCCCGATGATAAACTTAAGCGAAATCCGGGGCCGCCCTATCAATACGGCAACGTCGCCCCCGCGTTTCGCTTGCGCTCAACCCGGGCCACAGGCGAGAAGGGCCTACGGCTTTTCGCCGATCGGGGAGAACAAATAGCCGCCCCCCCTTACGGTGCGGATGACGCTGGGGCGGGCCGGGTCGGGCTCGATCTTGCGCCGGATACGCATGATCCGGATGTCGACAGCCCGATCGAAGGCCTCGGCGTCGCGGGCATTGGCGAGTTCGAGCAGGCGTTCGCGGGTGAGGACCCGTTTCGGGTTTTCGGCAAACGCTTTCAGCAGGCTATATTCCGATCCGGTCAGCGGATGCTCGTTGCCCTCCTCGTCGCGAAGCGAGCGCCCATCCATATCGAGCCATTTGGTGCCGAAACGAACCAGATTCCTGGCCGGCGCTGCAGCCGCCGCGACCGGCGGGGCGGCACGGCGCAGCACCGAACGGACCCGCGCCAGCAATTCGCGCATCTCGCAGGGCTTGGCGAGATAGTCGTCGGCCCCGAGTTCAAGGCCGACCACCCTATCGATCGGGCTTGCAGTCGCCGTCAGCATGATGACCGGGATGTCGGACTTTTGCTTGAGGTCGCGGATAATGGAGAGGCCGTCCTCCTTCGGCATATGGAGATCGAGCACGATCAGGTCGGGCCGCCCCCTGGCAATCTCGGCGCGAAGGCTGGCGCCGCCATCGCAGAGCGATACCGTAAATCCGTGCATCCGCAGATAGTCGCCGACCATGTCGCGCGCGTCGGGCTCATCGTCCACCACCACGATGTGCAGGGCGCGGCTCATGCTGACGGAATCGCGATCTTGAAGGTGGTGCCGGACGAGCCAGTGGTCTCAGCCACCACGGTGCCGCTATGCAAATCGACAATCCGCTTTACGATCGACAATCCGAGACCCGTGGAGGTTTCCCCGCCGGTCGGCTTCGCCGATAGGCGCTGAAAGCGGCCGAACAGACGCGCGATGTCTTCTGGCGACAAGCCCGGGCCTTGGTCGCTGATGCGGATGACGGCAGATTGGTCGCTGGATTCGATGGCCACTTCGATGCGGCCTCTAATGGGGCTGTACTTGATGGCATTACTCAGCACGTTGTCGATCGCCTCGCGAATGCGGTCGGAATCGCACAGGCAGTCGATCTTGGCCGGCGCCGTGAGCGCGATCGTCTGATCCTTGCGCGCCGCAAGGGGCTGGTTGGCATCGACGAGGTCACGCAGCAGCGCCACCAGATCCACCGGCTCCCGCCTGATTGTGATGTCAAGGGCATCCGCCATGGCATCCGATATCAGCGAGTCGATGATTTCCCTCACCCGGTGGGCCGCGGTGCGGATATGGACGACCTGAGCTTTGACGTTGTCGACCGACGACGCGGCATCCCCCACCATTTCGGTCAGCATTTCGGTGCGGCCGAGTATGACGCCGAGCGGGTTCTTCAGGTCGTGGGCGACAGTGCCCAGCACTTCGCTCTTGAAAGCGTTGGCGCGCTGCAGCCGCGTCCATTGCGCGGAAAGGCGCGTATTGGCCTGCAGGAGCTCGCGGGTGCGCTGCCGCACCCGGTCCTCGAGATGGGTGTTGGCCTGCTGGAGCTGCTCGTAGAGAATGACATTGTCGAACGCAACCGAAAGTCGGCTGCCGAAGATCTGGACCAGCGCCCGATCGGTATCGGAGAGCTGTTTGGAACATTCAAGCAGCACGACCAGCTCCCGGCCGCTGCCGGTCCTGAGATAGAGCACCGAGCGCTGCGCCAAGAATTGATGATCGCAGCGGTTGAGCGCCTCGCGGACGGCCTCGTGCAACTCAAGATCGAGCGCATTCGACCCGCCCGAGCCGATGAGCCGGCTGTAGCAGCCGGACCCTGCCAGTACCGAAAAGCTGTCGTTCGTTTGCCCGCTCTCGCGCAGCACCAGGATGCCGGCGCAGTCAACGTTCAAGAGCGACGCGATTTGGGTGAGAACGCCCTCGGCAAGGCGCTGCATCGACTTGAAATCGTAGAGGGTTGACGCCGCATCGACGATGATTTCGAGGCCCCGCCGGGTCTCGATCATGCGCTGGAGCTGCTGGTAGCTACGCAGCGCCGCCGTCAGCGAGGTGAACAGCTTGTCGGCGGTGAGTTCGGTCTTTGCCTTGTAGTCGTTGATGTCATAGTCGACGATGATGCGCCGCTCCGGCGCCTGGCCGGGCTGGCCGGTACGCAAGATGATGCGGATCGTCTCATTTTTGAGCGTACTGCGGATAAAGTGGACGAGATCGAGACCGGCGCTATCGGTCTCCATGATGACGTCGAGCAGCACCGCCGCAACGTCCGGATGCCGGGCCAGCAATTCGCGTCCCTCTGCGGCGGACGAAGCCGACAGGATTTCGAGTCGCTGGCCGTTGAGCGTGTAGTCGGACAGCGCGAATCGCGTGCCGTCGTGGACGGCGGGATCGTCGTCGATCACGGCGACCTTCCACCGCGGTCCGGCTTCCGGCGGCGGCGCCTGATCTTCGATGATCTGAAGAAATTCGTCCTCGTCGGCCAATTTATTATTCCGTCGCTGCGACAGCCGCTGTAGGGCGAGCATGCCTTGGAATCCTGATGCGGAAAGTCGTGCCACGTCCGGGCGCCGAATCCAAGGCGAGACGTCCGCCGAGGCTCTGGGTGACGATATTGAAGATGATGTGCAGGCCGAGGCCGGTGCCGCCATGATCGCGTCGCGTGGTAAAGAACGGATCAAAGGCGCGCCTCCTCACTTCCTCCGCCATGCCGACGCCGTCGTCCGCAACAGCGATCTCGACGTCGTCGCTGCCGACCGTCCGCGCGCTCACACTGAGCGTTCCGGCGCGACCGTCCGGATACGCATGGACCACTGTGTTGAGGAACAGGTTTGTCAGCACCTGGCCGTAGGAGCCCGGATAGCTGTTCATGGAAATTCCCGGCGGTATGTCGACGACGAGCGACAGGGGCAGCTTCCTGAGCACCGGGCGCAGGCTGGCGATGATCTGGTCGGTTGCCTCGGCGAGATCGAACTCGCGGCGCTCCGTATGGCTGCGATCTACTGCAACTTGCTTGAACGACTGGATCAGCTCGCCGGCACGCTGCAAGTTGGCAACAAGTTGATCCGCGGCGGCACGGCTCGTTGCGACGAAGTCGTCGAGGCTGGAGCGGCGCAGCGGCGGCGTTCGCAGTTCCGCCGCAAATGCCTCGCATCGGCGCGCGAAACTTGATGCCACCGTAAGGCTGATGCCGACCGGATTGTTGACCTCGTGGGCGATGCCGGCGACGAGGCCGCCGAGCGCCGCGAGCTTTTCGGCCTGGATCAGGTTCTTCTGCGTGTCTCGCAACTCCGCCAAAGCTTGTTCGGCACGTTCCTTGGAGGCCCGCAGATCGGCCTCGGCCCGATCCTTGGCGATCGCGTTCTCGCGAAACACCTCGACGGCACGCGCCATGTCGCCGATTTCGTCGCGGGCCGAGGTGCCGTGGGTCGGCCGGTCGTAGCGGCCGAGCGTAATCGCGCGCATTGCAGCCATCAGGCGCTTGAGCGGCTGGCGGATGCTTTGGGCCACCACCATGCTGCCGATCAGCATGAAGGAGAGGAATGAGACTGCGACGGTCATCACGCGGCGATAGATATTGCCGAGGCTCTGATCGAACCTCATCTGCGCATCCCGCTCGCGTCGGCCCATTTCGGTCGACAGGTTGTCAATTGCCGTGATCATGGCGGCCTGGTTGCCGTCGATCTCGGTGCGCAGCAGGCTGGCGCGCTTGCCGAACAGGTCGGCGAGATTATCGAGGCCGTTGTGCAGCGCCGTCGCCTGTTGTTTCAGCGCGTCGACGGCTGAGCGCTGCAAATCATTGTTGGCGAGATCGCGCATGACCGGGATGGCATCCTCGATTCGGCGAATATTGGTTTGAGCCTCTTCGCCGGCATCGGATGCGAGCGACAGATAATATGCATTCGCGGCCATCAGCATCGCGGCGAAGCTCTCGCGCGACTTTCCGAGCACCGGCGCGATCAGGGCGTCCTTGGCGGGGGTCGCGCTCTCGATGATGGCGTAGACGCCGGCCATCTGCTTTGCCGGACTGCGCACCTCGTCCTCGTAGCTGCGCATGATGGTGGATTGCAGCGCCCTCAAGTCTCCGAAGGCGCCGAGAAAGCGCTCCGTGATCTCGATAAGCTCCGGCGCGGCGCCTGACAGCATCGGGTCCTTGACGCCGCGCGTCTTCAAGGTGCCGAGCACGGCTTCGCGCAGAAGCAGGATTTCCGCAAAGGTCTCGGGCCGCTGCTCGCTGATATACTGGTGGATGAGGCTCTGCAGCCGCCCGGCTTCGGTGCCTAACAGCGCAAGCAGCGTGTCGGACTCGCGCACGCGGCGCACCTCGTCCCAGGCGGTGCTCAGCACCTTGGCGCCGCTCCAGATGAGGCCGGCCAGAATAATGACCACGATGCCGTTAAGTGCCGCAATGGAGACGATGCGCCATCGGATCGGCAGTGCGCGCACGAGACGCTCGACGCCGAGCCCCGAGGCGCCGGCCGGCTCGGCGCCGGATACGAATGCGGACTGATGGTCGAGCGCGATCAAGCGGAACTCGTATCAGACAGATATTTCGCCCGACGGATGCGGTCGAGGAGCGGGGCGCCCATCGCGCACTGATGAAGGTCAGACATCTTTGCGCTCTCGATCGGTAGGGGGTACATTCGTTCGACGAAACATTGAAACGCTGCAACACTGCCAGCAGTCGTTTTACCGGACGGAATCGAAATTGACCATGGATTTGAGACTTGAGGCCGGCTGTAGCCCGGTCAGGCGCAATCCGGGAGCCGCCGGCGCCGTGCTCGCGGCTTGGCTCGCCGGGACACTGGTGATGCTGTCGCCCCCTTGGGCGTGGGCCGAAACTAGGGTGGAGTTCTGGCATGCCATGACCGGCGAGCTTCGCCGCGAACTCGAGCGGTTGGTGGCCGATTTCAACCGGTCGCAGCCCGATGCCCGGATCGTCGCCACCGCTAAGGGCAGCTACACGGAAACTGTCACGTCGGCGATCTTCGCGGTGCGCACGCACTCCCAGCCGGCCATCGTGCAGGTCAACGAGGTCGCCACCGCCACCATGATGGCGGCGAGAGGCGCGATCTATCCGGTATTCGAGCTGATGCGCAACCAGGGGATCGGGTTCGACCGCGATGCTTTCCTGCCGGCCATAGCGGGCTATTATTCGGATCTGGCGGGCAATCTGCTGTCGTTTCCGTTCAACTCATCGACCCCGATCCTTTACTACAACAAGGATCTGTTCCGTGCCGTGGGACTTAACGACACCGAGGCTCCCAAGACCTGGCCCGAGGTCGAGGCTGCGGCCCGCAAGCTGCGCAAATCGGGCATCCCCTGCGGCTTCACCACCCATTGGCCGTCGTGGGTCAATGTCGAGAATTTCTCCGCTTTCCATGACGTGCCGATCGCCACCAAGGCCAACGGCCTCGGCGGCGTCGACGCCACGCTCACCATCAACAATCCGCTCATGGTCCGCCATGTGGCGGCGCTGGCCGAATGGCAGAAAACCAAGCTGTTCGATTACAGCGGCCGTGAAGTCCAGGCGCAGCCGCGCTTTCCGGCCGGCGAGTGCGGCATCTTTATCGGCTCCTCGGCATTGCGCGTCAATTTCGTGGCCAACGCACGCTTCGGCGTCGGCTACGGCATGATGCCTTATTGGCCCGATGTGCCCGCCGCACCGCAGAACTCGATCATCGGCGGCGCCACCCTATGGGTGCTGCGCGGCCGGCCCGAGGATGAATACAAGGCGGCAGCGCGTTTCTTCGCCTACCTGTCGCAACCGCAGGTTCAGGCCGCCTGGCATCAGCGCACCGGCTATCTGCCGGTGACGCAGGCCGCCTACCAGCTGACCCGTGCCCAGGGCTTTTATGACCGCAATCCCGGCGCGGAGACCGCGATCGAAGAGATCAACCACAAGCCGCCGACAGAAAACTCGCGCGGGTTGCGGCTCGGTTCCTTCGTGCTGATCCGTGACGTCATCGAGGATGAGCTGGAACGGGCGCTCGCGGGTAAAAAATCCGCGCAGGCCGCGCTCGACTCCGCGGTCGCGCGCGGCAACGAGCTGCTGCGGCAGTTTGAGCGGGCGACGCGGTAGAGTCTCTCCGTCGTCATACCCGCGCTTGTCGCGGGCATCCACGTCTTTCTTACCCAGCGTCAGCAAGCAAGGCGTAGATGGCCGGGACAAGCCCGGCCATGACCGAGACCACTATGGCCTCGCCCGCACCTCGGGATTGGCAAGCCGCAACGGCTCACCCTTCTCATAGGCGACGATCTGCTCGAAAGCCTCGCCGAAGTAGAGATCGAAATTGTCCCATTCAGCCCATCCGAGATGCGGCACGCAGAGCGCGTTCGGCATTTTCAAGAGCGGGTGATTGCCGCCGGTGACCGGTTCTTCCTCGTAAACGTCGACGGCGGCGTAACCGGGACGGCCGGCCTTCAGCGCCGCCACGAGAGCGCCCGGCGCGATGAGCTCGGCGCGGGCGGTATTGATGATGAGAGCGGTGGGCTTCATGCGGGCGAGGTCGTCGGGGCCCACGATGCCGCGGGTGTGCGCGTTGAGGCGCACATGAAGCGACAGGACATCGCACCGCGCGAAGAAATCGGCCTTGTCGGCCGCCACTTCGTAGCCGGCGGCTGCGGCGCGCGCCCGCGAGCCCTCTTGTCCGAATGCCAGCACGTTCATGCCGAGGCCGCGCCCGGCTTGCGCCACCAGGTTGCCGATGGCGCCGAGCCCGAAAATCCCGAGCGTGGAGCCGCGCAGGCGGTGGGACAGCGTGCATGGCCAATCGCCGCCCCGCATGCGTTCGGCTTCGCGCGCGATGTTGCGGCGCGACGCCACCATGAGGGCGATCGCGAGCTCTGCGGGTGCCACCGGGGAATTGCTCTTGCCGGTCGAGACCGCAATGCCAAGCTCAGTGCAGGCGGCGAAATCGATGGTGCTGGCATTGCGGCCGACGAGGGCAAGGAGCTTGAGCCGAGGCAGGCGCGACAGCAGCGCGCGGGAGAAATTCACCCGTTCCCGGATCGCCACCACGACATCGGCGTCGGCCAGGCGCTCCACAAGCTGATCGAGGTCCCGCGCCGGCGCACGGTAGCGCACCACGTCGTGGTGGCAGATCAGCGCGTAGCTCGCGAGCAAATGGACCATGTCCTGGTAGTCGTCGGGAATCACGATTTTCATTGCGTCTGGCTTTCCGGGGTGGAGTAAGAATTGCTGATGAGAGCGGGTTCTGGTCATTCATACGGGAGCGTCGTAGGGTGGGCAAAGTCGCCTGCCGCAGCGGATGAATGGCGCGCTGACCGCGCGCGACTTTGCCCACGCGGTCAGGCGGCGAGGTAGGACAGCGTGGGCAAAGGCGCATGAACGATCCGTGACGATAACCCTGCTCAGGCGATGCGCCTTTGCCCACCCTACAGTCGCGAGGGGATGACACACTCATGGATGAGGCCTTGCCGATACATTGCGGCGCGCGCATTAAACCCCTCTCAGTGTAACAACGGAACGCTCCCTTGCTGATCGACAATGCGCTCAGTGCCCTCGCCATCGTGCTCGACCCGGCGCGCTTCGCTATCATCTGCTCCGGCATCGGGCTCGGCCTGATCATCGGCATGCTGCCGGGCATCGGCGGCCTTGGCGGCTTGGCCTTGCTGATCCCGTTCACCCATTCCATGGACGCCCACACGGCGCTCGCCTTCTTGATCGGCATGTGGGCGGTGACGGCGACGTCTGACACGATTCCGGCGATCCTGTTCGGGGTGCCGGGCGCGATCGGGTCGGCCGCGACGGTGCTCGACGGTCACCCCATGGCCAAGCGGGGCGAGGCCGGGCGAGCCTTCGGGGCGTCCTTCATGTCCTCGATCATCGGCGGGCTGCTCGGCGCCATCCTGCTGGCGGCTGCAATCCCGATCCTGCGGCCATTCATGCTGGCGATCGGCACGCCCGAACTGTTCGCTGTTTGCGTGCTCGGCCTCACGCTTGTCGCGTCGGTGAGCCAGGGCAACGTCCTCAAAGGATTGATCGTCGCCCTGTTCGGCGTATTGCTCGCCGCGGTCGGCGACGAAGCCCAGTCCGGCCAGTTGCGCTGGACGTTCGACACCCTGTTCGACACCTACCTCCTGGACGGCGTACCGATCGAATGCATTGCGCTCGGCCTGTTCGCCGTTCCGGAACTCATCGACATGGCGATCGGGCGCACCAACACAGGATCGACGCAGCGCCTCCGTGGGCTCTTCCGCGAGCAGATGCGCGGCGTGCGCGACGTGCTGGAGAACTGGAAGCTCGTCCTCAATTCCTCGTTTCTCGGGGTTGTGCTCGGCTCCGTGCCCGGCATGGGGGCGGCGGTGATCGACTGGATCGCCTACGGCTCGGCTGCGCGCCTCGTCAAGGGCGCCTCGGAGACCTTCGGCAAGGGCGACGTGCGCGGCCTGATTGCCGCTGAATCGGCCAACTGCTCCCGCGAAGGCGGCGCCCTGATCCCGACGCTTGCCTTCGGGGTGCCAGGTTCGCCCTCGATGGCGCTGCTGCTCGGCGCCTTTCTCGCCCACGGCATTGCGCCGGGTCCAAAGCTGCTCGATACGCAGCTCGACATCACCTACACGTTGGTTTGGAGCCTCGCGCTCGCCAATGTGGTGGGCGCCGGCATCTGCTTCATGTCCGCCAATCCGCTGGCGCGGGTCGCGACCTTGCGGGCTGGCATTCTGATCCCGACCGTGCTCGCCGTGTGCTTCGTCGGCGCCTATCAGGGCTCAAAGAGCTATGGCGACCTCGTCGTGCTGGTGGCGTTCGGCCTCACCGGCTGGACGATGAAGCGGTATGGCTGGGCGCGCGCGCCGCTGATCCTCGGGTTTGTGCTGGGCAAGCTGATCGAGAAATATCTTTTCATTTCGGTGGGGCGCTATCAGTTCGAATGGCTGCAGCGACCGGGGGTCATCGCGATCTTCGCCGTCACCGCGCTGGTGCTTGCGAGCCCGCTGTTGACGGCGCTTTATCGAATGTGGAAACCAGCCCCCGCGATCGTTGCAGACATCCCGGCGACATCCGCCCCGGCCGGGTTGAACACCTTCTCGATCGAGCGAATCGTTGGTCCGGGCCTTTGGGCAATCGCCTTTCTGGCCTTTGCGGCAGCGTTCTGGAGCGCCATGGGCTGGCGCTTCTCGGCGCGGCTGATGCCGCAGACCGCGGCCGCCGCGGGCCTCAGCGTCATCGCCTGCGCCGGCCTTGCGGTTGTGCTCGCCAGACTGCAAGGCAAGCCGATTGTTGCGACGAAGCCTGCTCATGAAGTCCCGGGTGCATCCGGGGAATTGGCCGAGACGACCGTCTATGGGCGCCTGCTCGTGGAAGCTACGTGGCTCGTAGGGCTCCTGGTCGGTGTGCTGCTGATCGGCCTGATGCCCGCCATGGGTCTTTACATGTTTCTATACATGTCGACCGCCGGCAAGACTCCATGGCCGATCGCGCTCATCATAACGATTTCGCTTTGGATCGGATTCTACGTCCTGTTCGTCAAACTCTTGCACGTACCATGGCCGCCGTCGGTCCTCGGCGATATGCTTCCGGATCTGCGCGAGTGGACGGGGCGGTTGATTTAATCAATGCCCTCATCCTGAGGAGCCGACCGAAGGTCGGCGTCCTGAGGCTCTCGAAGGGCGAAGGATGGCCGCGAGTCCATGCCGTGCATCCATCCTTCGAGACGCCGTGCTACGCACGGCTCCTCAGGATGAGGTCCGAATTACCTGGTAGGCTACTTGGCGGGCGGCGAGGGCGGCCGGCTCTTCAAATACCACTCCAGAATCTGCTCGCCGTTCCAGTGCAGCACGCCGTCGAATTTTGCGGCGTAATCGTAAATCGCTTCGAGGTATTTGATCCGATGCGGCTGGCCGCTGATGTAGGGGTGGATCGCCACCGCCATGACCTTGGCGCGGTGCTCGCCCTCCTCGTAGAGCCGGTCGAAGGCGTCGATGGCGCGCCTCAACAGATAATCGCTCTCGTGATGCTGCACGATCATCATGGCGATGTCGTTGAGTTCGACCGTGTAGGGCAGCGTCACCAGCGGTCCGTTCGCGGTGCGAATGATGTCCGGCTCGTCGTCGTACACCCAGTCGCCGATATATTTCACGCCCGCCGCGGCGAGCAATTCCGGCGTCTCATAGGTCTGCGTCAGCCCGGGGCCGAGCCAGCCGAGCGGGCGTTTGCCGGTAAAGCGCTCGAGAATATCCATCGAGCGGTTGATCATGTCCCTCTGATTCTCATGCTTGTGGATCGGCATCTGGTCGTAGGCATGACCCATGAACTCCCACGCCTCGCCGCGCGCCTCTTCGGCGACCCGCACATAGTCCTCACAGACGCGCGCATTTATAGCGAGCGTCGGCTTGATGCCACGCGCGCGGAACAGGTCGAAGAATCGCCACACACCGACCCGCATGCCATACTCGTGCCAGCTCCAATGCGGCACGTCCGGCAGCAGCGACGCGCCGGTCGGGGCCGGCAACACCTGGCGCGGCATCGGCCGGCTGATGTCCCAGACCTCGAGATTGACGATCGGCCACAGCACGAGGCGCGCACGCCCAGGCAACCGCAACGGCGGCCGATCCACGATGGCGGAGTAGTCGGTGCGCTGGCGCGGTAGCATCGGTGCATCGTGGTTCGTCATGGGCAGCTCGGATTGGTCAGGTTCTTGCAGGGGCTAGTCGCAGAGCTAGTAAAGCACCATATTGCGGTTGTCATCCGCAGCGGGCCCGCAAGCGTTATAATCCCCCTATTGACGCGCTTTGGACCCGTCCTTATGTTCCGCCCCCCAATTGGGCCCCTACGACTCAAGGGCCCGCGATTTGGACGATCTTCATGGCGCTTACCGACCTCGTAGTGCCGCAGGCGGTCGTTCCCTCGCTCAGGGTCAACAGCAAGAAACAGGCACTGCAGGAACTTGCGGCGCGTGCGGCTGCGATATGCAGACGCAATGAACGCGAAGTGCTTGAGGTGTTGATGCAGCGCGAGCGGCTCGGCTCCACCGGCATCGGCAGCGGCATTGCCATTCCGCACGGCAAGCTCGCCAAGCTGGAACGCCTGTTCGGAGTCTTTGCGCGCCTGGAACGGCCGATCGACTTCGAGGCGCTGGACGGCCAGCCGGTTGACCTTATGTTCCTGTTGCTCGCGCCCGAGGCCGCGGGCGCGGATCACCTCAAAGCCCTTGCGCGGATTGCCCGGCTGTTGCGGGATACCGAAATCGCCCAAAAACTACGCGAATCCCGAGATGCCGAAGCGCTTTATGCAGTGCTGATGTCGGAGGCGGGGGACAATTAGGGCGCCGGCGCGGCAGGTAGGGTGGGCAAAGCCAACGGGTCCGGCCGGAGCCTGCCATCGGGCCGGCCAGAGGCCGGACCCGTTGGGCCGGCCCGATGACAGGTTCCGCGTGCCCACCTTGGGCGATGGGCACGGCGCACCGAAGTCGGGTTTACCCGACTTCGGCACCAAAAGTGTCGAAATCGGCAACAGCCGATTTCGATGAACGCGCCTTTGCCCCCCACGCGCGGTTCCATTCCGCTGAAGATCGCCCAAATCTAATGCGCGCTCAAATCTAGTGCACGCTCAAAGTCTCCAATTCGTTGCTCCAGGCATTAGCAACTGCCGCTTCGCGCGAATCCGTGATCATGATCGGTGTGCCGTCTGCTGCATGAAGCGCAAACAGCTTCAAACCGGGTGCGATTTCCGGCGCTTGGGGAAACATCGCCGGCACGTCCTCGGATCGGATTGTCTTGATGTAGGCGATCTCGCCGTCGCCAAGGTGCGCCAGCGCTTCCGCGGAGATACTGACCGAAGGGACGGAAAATCCTTTGTTCATGACGCTCCACTCCTCGACCGTGTGGACTTGTCGAGTTCCTCGTGGTCCTTTTATTCGTGATCGTTGATTGCGATCGTCTTGACCACCCGCTCCGGCTCCGGACGCGCGAGGTCAATGGACAGCAACCCATTTTTCAGATCGGCACCCAGCACCTCCATTCCATCAGCCAGTACGAATGTGCGTTGGAACTGACGCGCGGCAATGCCGCGGTGGAGATATTGGCGCGTCTGTTCGTCGTTCTGCCGACCGCGGATCACGAGCTGACTTTCCTCAATCGTGACATCGAGTTCGTCACGGGCGAACCCCGCGACCGCAAGCGTAATGCGCAACCGTTCAGGCCGCCCATCTTCACGCGCCATCCGCTCGATATTGTACGGCGGGTACCCGTCAGCAGCCTTCGCGACACGATCGAGCGCTCGTTCGATTTCATCGAAGCCAAGCAGAAACGGGCTCGATAACGATGGTACTCGCGCCATGATTTCAAAGTCCTACAACAGCGACTTTGTCGGGCCCTTTCGGCACCCCGGCCTGCCGGAGGTCCACTTGGACATCCCCCGTCGGCCTGCCCTAATATGGGCAACCGGAGTCGAGCGTGCAAGGAGGAAGGAGACACCGGGGCTTGGAGAGCACGACTCACGAAATTCTCAGGCAGGAAAATTGACGGGAGACCATTCGCCCGATTCCGGCGCCCTGGGCGGTGTTGAGAGCTGGTCTCCAAGCGGATTCAACGATTTACAGTACTCCCTTTTCCTGCGGAAACAGGACCGATCGGCGCCGAGATAGCCGCCGGAGGGCGATGTTCTTTATGACGCAACGGGCTAATCAACTCTGCATCATTTCGCCATGGATATGGCGAACTGTCCGCGAAGGCAGACGAATCGAAACAGCGCTAGCGGCGAACCAGGTGCCTGACTTCACTCAGCAGGAAATTGCCGACCCGCTTGCCGCGGTTGCGGAGAATCCGCAGAAGCCCCGCGTCGACGAAATACGTGAGCAGGATGCTGTCGCGCGTTTCCACTTCGGTGCCGACCGGATCGGCCGAATGCCAGGTGTTGTCACCGACCGCGAACGCGTAGCCGGTGTTGGGAGCAAATTTCATCTGCACCGTCTTGGGCAGCGATCCATCCGGCAAACGTTCATGGAAAATGGTGCCGATGTGGGTCGCGGATGCATCTCGCGGCAGATAGAGCTGCACCGTCATCCCCTTCCATCGGGTGTCGGTGTGCGGCGTGATGCGATAACCCGGAATGTCGCGCGTCAGCACCGGGATCGGATACATCCCGACGGCGGCAAAATCCTTGCCAAAACGTCGTTGCAGCCCCGGCGCCAGACGCCGCATGAACGCCGCCTGCAAGTCTTCGGAGCATAGCGCGCGGCCGACCATATCCCAGATGGGGAGCTTTTCGGGCGAGAGATGGCGGATGTACTCGGGAAACAGATCGATCTTCACCCGGGTCGAAGTGCCGTCTTCGCGCAGATTGCCATTGTTCCGACCGGGCAACGGACGATAGTCGGCCGCCACAGGCATCGCGGCGATCATCTGGGCATACATGTCGTCCGGGAACACGCGGTCGAACTCGAGATGAAAGAAAGGCCTTTCGACCGCGCGCCCCGCCTCGATGTTGGCGATCACCGCGTCCACCAAGGCCTTTACTTCACGACGCGGTTCCACTCGGCCCCCGTTTGCATGGTGTCAAGACACGGCCGCATGGTTTACGACTTGCCCATTGTAACCCATTCGGCGAACGAGCCATGACTAACAGGACACAACTAACACGACACACATGGCCGTCAACCCGGATTTCGTACCCTGTGGGGACCCGGGCAGCAGGAGCTCGCACATATGCCAAATCGCTTACTCTCCGGCGTCAGCGCCTGCGTCTTCGATGCATATGGGACGCTTTTCGACTTTGCCTCGGCGGCGCGCTCATGCGCGGACGTGCTTGGCGACGCGGTCGAGCGTCTCACTGCGCTGTGGCGGGACAAACAGCTGCAATATACGTGGCTGCGCGCCGCCCAGGGCCGCCATGCGGACTTCTGGCAGGTGACGGGCAACGCCCTCGACTTCGCGCTCGAAACCCTCGGCATCGAACAGCCTGGATTGCGCGAGCGCCTGATGGCGCTTTATCTCGCGCTCGAACCGTTCCCGGAGGTGCCGGGCGTGCTGGCGACGTTGCGCCGTGCGGGCCTCAAGACCGCGATCCTGTCGAACGGCACGCCGGCGATGCTCGACGCCGCGGTTGGCCGCGGCGGACTTGCCGCTATGTTCGACGCCGTACTGTCCATCGAGGAAGTCGGGGTCTTCAAGCCGGACCCGCGCGTCTATCGATTGGCGGTCGATCGGCTCGGCTGTCCGGCGGCGGCGATCGCGTTCCAGTCCTCAAATGCCTGGGACGCTTACGCGGCATCGGCGTCCGGCATGCAGGTGGTGTGGTGCAATCGGTACGGCCAGCGGCGTGAACGGCTGCCGGGCGCCCCCGATTGCGAGATCACGACGCTCGCCGACCTGCCGGCGCTGATCAGAGCTCCGCAAGCCGACGCATGATGTCGGCGGTCGCAGCATCCGCCGGAAAGAGGGATTCGATCGCAAGCTCCGACAGAGTGATATCGAGCGGCGTGCCAAACACCGTCGTGGTGCTGAAGAACGACAGCACGCCCGACGCTGACGTCAGGCGCAGCGGTACGACCACCCCGGCGAATTCAGCCACCCCAGCGGTATCGCGGCCTTTAGAGCGCGATGGGTAATCCCGCAGTTCGCCCAGCAGATCGGCGAGCACGCGATCGGCCGATACTTCCACCTGCCGGTTCAGGCGGGCCAGTACGTGCGCGCGCCATTGCGCCAGATTAACGATCCGCGGCGCAAGGCCGGCCGGGTGCAGGCTCAGCCGCAGCACATTGATGGGCGGCTGCAACAGCTTCGGATCGGCGCCGGTCAGCAGCGGCGAGACCGCCCGATTGGCGGCCACAAGCGTCCAGTGACGATCGACAGCGAGCGCCGGATAGGGCTCGTGGCCCTTGAGAACGACATCCACCGCTTTGCGCGCCTCCTGCAGGGCCGGGTCGCCAAGCGGGCGCTCCCGGTAAATCGGCGCGAAACCCGCCGCGACCAGCAGCACGTTGCGGTCGCGCAGCGGGATGTCGAGTTGTTCAGCCAGATGCAGGATCATGTCTCGGCTTGGCGCGGCGCGACCGGATTCAAGGAAGCTCAGATGCCGCTGCGAGATTTCAGCGTCGCAAGCAAGCGCGAGCTGGCTCAGGCGGCGGCGCTGTCGCCACGTGCGCAGGAGATTTCCGACGGGAAGCGCTTCAACGGTCATGCTTCGATGCTAGTCCACTCACGCACGCGCTCCAATTACCTCTGACGTAATCGACGGCCCGCACAGCTTCGCGGCATGTTCACGCCAAGAGGTCGGCAGGCGTTGGCCTCGATCACCAACCAAAGGAGCATTCCATGTCGATTACTCAATCCGCGAAGTTTCTGCGCACCGTGCTGCTCACCGACGCCGCAACATGCCTCGCAACCGGCCTTTTGATGACGCTCGGCGCCGACATCGTGGCGGGGCTCACGGCAGTGCCGGCGCCGTTGCTGCTCTATGCAGGCTTGAGCCTTTTCCCTGTTGCGATCTTCATAGGCCTCGTAGGTACGCGCGAGAGCCTTGCGCTTCCGGCGGTTTGGGTCGTCATCGTCGGCAACGCCTTATGGGTGGCCGGCAGCGTGGTCCTGCTGTTCGGCGGTATGATTGCGCCCAATGCCTGGGGCTATGTCTTCATCGGCGCCCAGGCCGCCGCAGTCGCGGTGTTGGCCGAACTCGAATATTTCGGCCTGCGGCAGACCCCGGCAGTCGCGCATTGATGCTGAGCGAAAGCACCGTACCGGCGAGCCGGTGCGGTGCTTTTCGATGAGCCTGTATCCGATAGCCGCAGCGGGCGGGCCGGCAAAACATCTCGACGGTGATCTTCAATCCATCCCGCCGCTCGGCGTATCCTCTTTAAATCCTGAACGCGGGCGGCGCGACGAAACCGCCGAATTCGCGTTCGACAAGTTCAGCGAAAGCGATCGTCGTGCGATCCTCCAGATAAGGGCCGATGATCTGCATGCCAATCGGCAGACCTTCGTCGCTGCGGCCAATCGGCATTGCGGTCGCCGGCAATCCGGTGAGCGTCGCTATGCCGGCCCACATGGATTGGTCCGTGTAGGGGATCTCCGTGCCATCGATCGCTATGCGCCGGTTGCTGATGTCGCTGTGGTCGTGCGCAAAGGCCGGCGTGGGCATTACCGGACACAGCAGTACGTCCCATTCGAGGAAGAACCGGCGCCACCGGTCGGCAATGCCGGCGCGAATGCGATCGGTCCCGATCCATTCGCGATGGCTCATCACGCTGCCGCGCACGCGCATGGCTGCGAGACCCACGTCGCCAGGTGGCAGCGTCGCGGCAGCAGATTGCCGCTGCCGATAAATGTCGTCCGGAAGGTCGGCGCCGAAAACTGCCATCAGCAGTTGAATGTAGACGCGGCCGACAAGTGAAAGATCTGGCAGGAGCCGGCTCGTCCTTGCGACCTTGACTCCGCTTTTTGCGAGTCGATCCGCGATGTTGTCGAGCGCGGAGCGGACGATGCCGGCGGTCGGCAGCAGCGGATGCTGATCGACCACCAGCACGCGGAAGTCCTTAAGATCGGTATGGCGGGGCGGCGGCAGCGCGAGCCGGAAGGCAAGAGCCTCAGCATCATCGGGTCCCGCGACAATATTGAGCATGAGCGCGAGGTCGCCAGCGCTTCTCGCCATGGGCCCGGCGACGGCGAGGTCCACCGGCACTGGAACCGAGAGCGAGGGCGCGCCCGGCGGCGCCATGCCCCGCATGGGCACGAGGCCGTATGTCGGCTTGTGAGCGAACACGCCGCAGAAATTGGCTGGCACGCGCAATGACCCGCCGATGTCGTTAGCCAATTCGAGGGACACATATCCGGCCGCCAGCGCGGCGGCGGAGCCGCCCGAGGAGCCGCCAGGTGTGCGGCCGAGATCCCAGGGGTTGTTGCTCGTGCCATAGATCGAATTGTAGCTCTGCCAGTCGGCGAGCATCAGCGGCACATTCGTCTTGCCGAGCACGACCGCGCCGGCCGCCTTGAGCCGAGCAACCGCGACAGCATCGTCCCGCACTGGGATGCGCTCCGTCCCCGGAATGCCCCAGGTGGTGGGAAGACCGGCGACGTTGGCGCACTCCTTGACGGTCATCGGCACGCCCAACAGCGGTCGGCGATCGCCGCGCCCCAGCGCCCTGTCGGCTTCGGCCGCCGCGGCGCGCGCGCGCTCGAAGTCGCGCACCACCACTGCATTGAGCTTGCCGTCGTGCGCCTCGATGCGCGCAATCGCGCGATCGAGCAGTTCAACCGCTGAGACTTGCCGCGTCTGCAGCAGCGCAATAAGGTCCTTCGCAGCCCGATAATCCACAGCGAGCCCCTCCTTGCTGTTGCGCGCCGCATCATCGGCGGCGCGGACGACTTCCCGCGGAAGCGACATGGTGGCGGCCGTCGAGCCGGCTGCCAAGATGAATGCGCGTCTGGTGTCTTTCATGGAATTGCCCTCACATGATGCTCGTGGATGCCGCGGCGTTGCAACACGCGGGCGTGTACGCGGCGCCCATTCCGAGCCGCGTCACGCCTTGATCGGTATCCAGATTTCGAAGCCACCCATTCCGGTCTTGGGGTCGAACTCTTCGCCGAAGCGCTCGAAATTCGGTGCATCAGCTATCTCGTGCCCCGATTCCGGCAGCCACTTGCTCCAGATCGTTTTGACCGTGCGGCGGATGGTCGAGATATGCTCGCGATGAGAAAACACGGCATATTTCTGCGGGCCGATCCGCACGCGACTGAAGGCGGCGGGAAGATCGGAAAAATCGGTCACTTCCACCCCCGCGATGTAATCGAAATTGCCTTCGTCGTCGCCATTGCAGGAAACGCCGAACGTGGCCCTGCCGACCTGACGCGAAATGTTTCCCAAATAGGGCACGAAGCGCTGCCATTGGGCCGGGACAGCCTTGCTGGTCTCGCAGGTGTAACGCTCCCCCAAACCGGCAATGAGCAACGGCTTGCCGCTCTCGAAGCGCGTTGGTTTGAGGTCCGCGATGAGTGTCTCGTCCATTTTGATGGGCTCCACGATCTCAATATTGCAGAGATGGCCTTGTGCGCGAACTGCTTCGGGTGTCAGCCCGAATTGCTCGCGAAATGCCCGCGTGAATGCCTCATGAGAGCCGTAACGCGCGTCGAGGGCCACCGCCAGGATATCAGGCGCGCCACCCGCCAGGGATCGCGCCGCCTCGGTCAAGCGACGCCCGCGCACGTAGCGCATGACCGAATGGCCCGTCGCGAAGCCGAACGCCCGCACGACGTGGTAGCGCGACACGCCGGCCGACCTTGCGATGTCGTCGAGCGAAATATTCCCTGAAAAGTGGGTCTCGATAAACCAGATCGCTTTTCCGACGGCGTTCATCCTCGGCCCTCGCATGAAGCACGATCCGTGTATAGCGCCTCCACGAAGGGCCATTTGATCGGTATTGCGGTTTAGATATAGCGACTTCCGCGCGCAAACTCGGATGACTTCGGCGTCTCGGTGGAAGCGGCCGTTGAGCCGTAACCCGCCTTGAGCGCAAGCGAAGCCCGGGCGCGGCGTTGCGGTGTTGATAAGGCGGTCCCGGATTTCGCTAACGCTCAATCCGGGCTACAGACTCACCTCGCAGTACCGCGTTCCACGATCCGCAGCACGTCGCTCATCATGCGGTTGAGCTCGAAATCCTTCGGCGTATAGACGGCGGCGACCCCGGACTGCTTGAGCGCAGCGGCATCGTCGGGCGGAATGATGCCGCCGACGACGACCGCCACGTCATCAAGGCCGGCGGCCCGCAGGCGGGTCATCACGTCTTCGACCAGCGGCAGGTGCGAACCCGACAGGATTGAGAGTCCGACCACGTGCACGTTCTTATCGCGGGCGGCGTCGACGATCTCCGCAGGCGTCAGCCGGATGCCGTCATAGACAACATCCATCCCGGCGTCGCGCGCCCGCACGGCCACCTGCTCGGCGCCGTTGGAGTGGCCGTCGAGCCCCGGCTTGCCGACCAGGATTTTCGGCCGTCGACCGAGCTGGCGCGTCACCCGGTCGACCTCGGCGCGCAAGTCGTCGATGCCATGGCAGTCGTTGCGCGCCGCATGCGAAACGCCGGTCGGGGCGCGGTATTCGCCGAAACCCGAGCGCAGCACTTCGCCCCATTCGCCGGTGGTGACGCCGGCCTTGGCGCAGGCGATCGACGGCTCCATGATGTTGCGGCCCGCCTGCGCGGCACGCCGCAGGTCGGCGAGCGCAGCCTCCACCGCCGCAGCGTCGCGCGCGGCGCGCCACGCCCGCAGGCTGGCGACCTGGCCGGTCTCGACCTCTGGCGGCACCGTGAGAATGGAGCCCTCGCCGGCCGCGAGCGGCGAAGGCTCGGTTTCGGCGAAGCGGTTGACGCCGACCACGATCTGCTCACCGCGCTCGATCGCTTCCACGCGGCGCGCATTGCTCTCGACGAGCTGCGATTTCATGTAGCTGTTCTCGACCGCCGCCACCGCGCCGCCCATTCGCAGGATGGTTTGGAGTTCCTCGCGGGCCTCGTGCTTGAGCGCCGCCACCTTGGTCTCGATCTCGGTCGAGCCGGCGAAGATGTCGCCGTATTCCAGCAAGTCGGTCTCGTAGGCGAGGATCTGCTGCATGCGCAGCGACCATTGCTGATCCCATGGCCGCGGCAGGCCGAGGGCCTCGTTCCAGGCAGGCAGTTGAACGGCGCGGGCGCGGGTCTTCTTCGACAGTGTGACGGCCAGCATCTCGATCAGGATGCGATAGACGTTGTTCTCCGGCTGCTGCTCGGTGAGGCCAAGCGAGTTGACCTGGACGCCGTAGCGGAACAGGCGCTGCTTTAAGTCAGCGACGCCATAGCGTTCCGCCGTAATCTCGTCCCACAGCTCCGCGAAGGCGCGCATCTTGCACAGCTCGGTGATGAACCGCAGGCCTGCATTGACGAAAAATGAGATGCGGCCGACGACCTCGCCGAACTGCGCTGCGTCGAGGTCGCTTGACGCTTTCACGGCGTCGAGCACCGCGATTGCGGTGGCGAGCGCAAAGCTGAGTTCTTGCACCGGCGTCGCGCCGGCTTCCTGCAGGTGATAGGAGCACACGTTCATTGGATTCCACTTTGGCAGTTCCCGGGTCGTGAACAGGATCACGTCCCGGGTCAGCCGCATGGAAGGGCCGGGCGGAAACACGTAGGTGCCGCGCGAGAGATACTCCTTGATGATGTCGTTCTGGGTGGTGCCCTGCAGGTCGCGGCGGGCCACCCCCTGCTCTTCGGCGACCGCAATGTAGAGCGCCAACAACCATGCCGCAGTGGCGTTGATGGTCATCGAGGTGTTCATGGCGCCAAGCGGAATCTGGTCGAACAGCGCCCGCATGTCGCCGAGGTGACAGATTGAAACCCCGACCTTGCCGACTTCGCCACTGGCAAGCGGATGGTCGGCGTCATACCCGGTCTGGGTCGGCAAATCGAAGGCGACCGAGAGGCCGGTCTGGCCTTTTGCGAGGTTTTTCCGGTAGAGCGCGTTCGACTCCAGCGCAGTCGAATGCCCTGCATAGGTGCGAATGATCCACGGCTTGTCGCGCTGTTGCGCCGCACTATCCGGGGGCTTGATCATGCTTGCGTCTCACGCACGAGCGATTGTGCAATGCAACACAATCGCATCGGCGGACGCAAGCGGAATCTGTAGCCCGGATGGAGCCACCGGGTCCGGCCGGAGCCTGCCATCGGGCCGGCCAGAGGCCGGACCCGGTGGGCCGGCCCGATGATAAACTCAGCGTAATCCGGGAGAGGTCGAGCCTCAGACAACGCTATTCCCGCATCACGCTTCGCTCCATGCGGGCTACGGGCCCAGCGTGGAGGCCCCCCGCGCCGGCGCGGCCGTTCAGCTTCTGATTAGCCGCAGCAGCACCAGCAGGACGATGGCGCCTACCGTCGAGGTAACGATGGCGTTGATTGGAAAGCCTCCGAGCGGCGGAAGATGAAGCACGTCCCACAACCAGGTGCCGATATATCCGCCGATAACGCCGACGATGATATCGCCGATCAGGCCAAAGGCAGTGCTCTTGAGGACTCTTGCGGCCAGCCAACCGGCAATCGCTCCGATGACCAGCGTGACGATCAAGCTCTCCATTGCGGTTCCCCCCGGAAGCCGCCAGCGAATCGCCGGCAGCATGCTGACCACGCAAGGCGTGGGAATTACGGATTTTTTGGGCCGGCGCAAGTGGCCGGCGCGCCGCGCCCCCTCAGCTTGTCGGCGCCACAACCAGTTTCATAGGACGATGCGGCATGTCTTGCCCCGTCAAAACCGCAACAGTCACGGCCACAAAATACGTCGGCGTTGGCAACGAACGTAAAACGCCCGAATAAGGCGGGGGGCTATGCGGTCCGGATGGTGCCGGAACTCGCCCGCCTCAATGCGTCACGGAACCTAAAGATCTGTGGAAATCGCACCGCACCAAACATGTTTGCGGCGCAGCATTGGATGGTGCATACTGTCAATCTGGGCGGGTTTCGGGGGAAATCTCACGCCCAGCCGGGAGGCTCCCTGATGGCGGCCGTCGCTGAGTTGAAACACGCTTCCGCGCGCAAGGATCTTTACGCCATCGGGGAAATTCCGCCCCTCGGCCATGTG
>WNFR01001019.1_pt1 | contig 28986 bp, 24 predicted proteins | sample 5400221 | NCBI WGS metagenome assembly WNFR01 (sample SAMN13153357, study PRJNA577476) | soil metagenome | isolation source: 40 cm soil under Madrone tree | place: USA:California | collected 2016-06-14
TATGCCATTCGTCGATTGAAACGACAACCGCGGTATCGATTCCCCGACGGGTCACGACTTGTGGCCCCTTCTCGAGCGTGTCATCGATCAGTTCACTGAAACGCGCCTTCGCTTCCTGTAGTTGCCATTTGGTCATGAACCCCCCCTAGGATGCCATTGTATGGCTAGTCAGATGTCTAGTCAAGTCAGGAGGCGTCCAGTCGCGACAAAGATCTGTTTATCCTCAGAAGTCGATAACCCGCCGTCATGAAAACGTAATACTAATGGTGGTGAACAGCGGTTAAACGCGAACGAAAGGTGAATAAAGAAGGAGAAAGTGATTCGTCCCGCTTCCTCGCAACTGGCTGAATTCCTTCGATTAGCACCAACTCCGGCAAGTTCTGATTAAATTGGTTGTTCGGCTGTTAACCGAAGAGTTGTGGATCAAGCCGTTTTCGGAATCAATTCCGAAGGTAGTCGCCAGCATTCGGCGGTGGCTTGTCCCGACTTGTCCATCAGAGAGCGGCCCGAAAACCAATAAGTGACGCCAGGACAGCGACTTATGTGATTTTGTCTACTGCTTCGGGACCAGGAGGTCGATGGTTCAAATCGCCCCGACCAATCTTTTAGAATCAGCAACTTACAAAATGCGAAAGTCCATTGAGCGCCTAGTGCAGGGCCAAGATGTCACTGGTTGAAATCTATTTGCCTCAACCAGTGTTTGTTTTTTCAATTCAATGCGTTGCACGGCGTTCTCGACTACGAGTTCTACTTCATTTTGCGGACAACACGTACAACTTCGGTGTTTTTGTACCGGTTTGGCAAACTGCTATTTTGCTGAGCGTGGGCTAAGTGAAAAAAGGAAGTGAAAGTTCGCTCGCGAGAAAAACAGGCGATTTCCAGCAGGCTGGACAGCGTCCAAGGAATTCGACAGACGACTCTCGCCACCTGAGCGTTAAGTCCTTGCTGCTTAACTCCGCATCCTCCTTTCTGCCAACATCTTGCACCAATATTTAGTTTTTCTCGCGAAATGGTACAGTGCGTGCTTTTCTGCTAATGCGGAAATTGAAATTGAAATCGCGGGCAAGACTAAGGAACTTCGTCATGAAACCAATCACGCAGGAAAATAGCAGGCTTGGATTTGTTGGGGTCGGCTACATGGGCCGGCCGATCGCGCGGAGGTTGCTTGAATCTGGCTTCAAGCTGACAGCGTACGACCGGAACCGTGCTAAGGCGGAGGAGTTAATTCCGTGCGGTGGCGACGTAGCGCAGAGCGTTTCGGAACTTTCCTCCAGTTGCGACGTCGTGTTGTCCTGCCTACCAAGCGATGAAGCTGTCCTCGACCTTTATAAGGGACCTGACGGTGTGTTCGCTCATGCGCATGGCGGCTTGTTAGCCATCGATCTGAGCACGGTGTATCCAGAAACCTCGCAACAGCTCTCAAGACTTGGCTTGGAGCACGGAGTTGAGGTTCTCGACGTGACTATATCGGGGAGCACTCCTGCCGCCGAAAACGGCTTGTTGACCCTGTTCGGGGGCGGAAACAAGGAGCACTTCAACTCCGCCGAGTCGATCTTTCGCGTTATCGCCAAGAAGTATTTTTATCTCGGGCCGAGCGGCTCCGGGGCGACGATGAAGCTCGTTGTGAACACCTTGCTGGGAATCGGAATGCAGGCGATTGCCGAAGCTGTTGCGCTCGGTGAGAAGGCTGGCCTTGATCGCATTCGCTTGCTGGGGGTCTTGTCCCAGACTGCAGTGGTTGCACCTGCGCACTTGGGCAAACTGGAAAGAGCGATGAAGCGCGACTACAGTCCGCAATTTCCGATTCGGTTAATGAACAAGGATTTCGGGTTGATTTTCGATCTCGCAAATGCGGTCGGCGCACGAATGCCCGCAGCCGGAGCTGCTTTTGAGATCAATGCGAGGCAGGCGGACGAAGGACCGGAGCAGGATTTTTCGGCGGTGATTCTGCAGATGGAAAAGCGTGCGCACCTGGGCGCGAACGGCAACGGGCGGACATGATCCGGCGCCGAGTTCGACGGTTGCCCCTAACGCGCACAGCTTGGCTAGGAATATGACGATCTCTGACTAAACAATGAAAGGACAGCCATGCTCGACTACATCGAAATCCAGGGTACACACATTATTAGTTCCCGAATTGCACTTGGCACCTGGGCCATGGGCGGCTGGATGTGGGGCGGATCCGAAGATAAGGAGTCCATTCGCACCATTCATGCTGCGCTTGACCATGGGATCAATCTGATCGACACGGCGCCCATTTACGGCTACGGGCGCTCCGAAGAGATCGTGGGCGAGGCCCTCCGCCAAGGTGGTCGTAGAGATAGCGTTATCCTCGCCACCAAAGTCGGACTCGACTTGACGAATGGCAAAGTCGAACGCAACTCCACGCGCCAACGCATTCTCCATGAGTTTGAGGATTCGCTGCGTCGTCTCCAAACGGACTACATCGATATCTATCAGGTGCACTGGCCTGACCCCCTGGTGCCCATCGAGGAGACAGCGGCCACGCTGCGAGAACTTTACGAACAGGGCAGAATTCGGGCGATCGGTGTGAGCAACTATTCGCCCGCAGAGATGGCGCGTTTCAGTGCTGTCGCGCCGCTTCACACCATTCAGCCGCCCTATAATCTCTTCGAACGCGAGATAGAAGACGAGATTCTACCATTCGCTGTTGGCCGCAGAATCACCACGCTCACTTACGGCGCACTCTGCCGCGGATTGTTAAGTGGCGCCATGCGCCTCGATCGTCAGTTTGCCAACGGCGATATGCGCAAGACCACAGACCCTAAGTTTCAGCCTCCGCATTTTGCCGAGTACCTCAATGCGGCCAGCAAGCTGGATGCATTCGCTCGCGAAAATTATGGTAAGCGCGTGATTCACCTGGCAGTTCGTTGGCTTCTAGATCAGCCGGGTGTTGGTGTCGCGCTCTGGGGCGCGCGGCATCCGGAACAGCTCGCGGCTATCAGAGAAGTAATCGGCTGGTCTCTGGGAAAAAGTGACTTCGCCGCGATCGACGTCATTCTTCGCGAAAATATTCGCAATCCCGTCGGGCCGGAATTCATGGCTCCCCCGGCTCGCGAAACTACTGAGCCCGTGACGGTCAGCATTGGATAAACTTAAGGGAAGAATTTTGGAGGTCAATTATGAACAAGAAAGAACTTTCTGCAAGCTTGGCTGGAGATGTTTCTCTGGGCGCGGAAATTTACCTGCATCGTCTCGGCTTCGGCGCCATGCGCCTGACCGGCGAAGGCATTTGGGGTCCGCCAAAGGATCGCAAGGGGGCGTTAGCGGTTCTTCGCCGTGCCGTGGAGCTTGATGTCAATTTCATTGACACGGCGGATTCCTACGGCCCACACGTAAGTGAGGAGCTGATCGCCGAGGCGCTGTTCCCCTACCCGGGTGGTCTCGTGATTGCCACTAAGGGAGGTTGGAATCGTCCCGGCCCGAACCAATGGACCCACGATGCCACTCCCTCGCACCTCCGCAAGGCGGTTGAGGGAAGCCTCAAAAGACTGCGCTTGGACCGCATCGACGTTTATCAACTGCATATCCCGGATCCCGTCGTCTCGTTGGAGGCCTCGGTCGAAACGCTGGCTCAACTGCGAAACGAAGGCAAGATTCGCCTAGTCGCGTTGTCCAACGTCACGCAGGAGCACATCGAGCGAGCACGCAAGATCGTCCCAATTGTCTCGGTGCAAAACCGCTATAGCTTTGCGGACCGCGAATGGGACTACGTGGTCGATTATTGTGAGCGCAATGGAATTGCCTTCATTCCCTGGTTTCCACTGGGAGCTGGCAGAGTTGCCGGCGAGGCGCTGAACCGAATCGCGCAAGCACATCATGCAAGCCCCACACAAGTAGCGCTCGCGTGGCTGCTCCGGCGATCTCCCATCGTGCTGCCCATCCCAGGGACTTCCTCGATCGCGCATCTTGAAGAGAATGTTGCGGCAGTTTCTGTGCGCTTAACTGACGACGACTACCAAAAGCTTTCTAGAGTTCCCGCGCTGGCAGCATCGCGGTGAAGAGGTTTGTTCACTCTTTCCTATCTCTCCATAAGAGAAGGCTGACACGCGCCCCATGGCCCGAGCAGGACTCTTTCTGATGTTAAGATTCGGTTTGCAGGGAGCACCACTCTGGTTCGGCGGAGTAGAACCATGCGCACATCGAATCCTCTTCTGTGGCCCAAGCCTCCTGCGATTTGGAGCTATGGGATTGTTGTTCTCTCCGTTGCCACGGCCCTGATCATTTCAGGGTGGCCGCCCCTTCACCTGCAAGAAGCTCCCGTATCACTTTTTCTTTGCGCCGTCATATTGAGTGCGTGGTTCGGTGGGGTCGGGCCAGGACTTCTGGCGACATCCCTCTCCGCTCTCGTCTTTTATTATTACTTCTTGCCTCCGATCCATTCGTTGGGTCCGAAGCCCGATGAAATAGCACGCCTTATCGTCTTCATGCTGTCAGCGCTGTTTGTCGGGTCGCTGAGCGTGGCGCAAAGAAGCGCCACGGAATCGCTCAAGCGCGCGCGCGATGATCTGAAAGTGAAGATCCAGGAAATCCAGCAGGCCAATGAGGTATTGCAAGCCGAGAGCCGCGGACGGACGCAAGCCGAGAATCAATTGCGGCGCAGTGAGGCCTACTTAGCTGAGGCGCAAAGACTGACCCAGACCGGGAGCTTTGGATGGAGTGTTCAGAGCGGTGAAATCCGCTGGTCCGACGAAACATTTCGAATCTTCGAGTGCAACCCAAAGACGAAACCCACACTGGAAGTCATATTGCAAAGGACCCATCCGGAAGATGTCGCCTTTGTGAAGCAGACCATCGGGCGCGCCTCACACGAACAGAAGGATTTTGATTTTGAGCATCGATTGCTAATGCTGGACGGTTCCATCAAATACGTAAGAGTCGTCGGTCACGCAGTAAAGGACAATGCCGGCCAGATCGAATTTGTCGGAGCACTGACGGACATAACATCCGCAAAGGAGGCGGAGGACCGAACGCGCTTGATTATCGACACCGTGCCAGCTCAACTCTGGACGGAGACTCCTGAGGGCGTCGTCGATTTTGTGAACCGCCGCTGGGTGGATTACACGGGAATGACGCTCGAACAAGCTGTTGGATCGGGCTGGACGAATATGGTGCATCCCGATGATATCGAGCGAGTGCTGAGCAAGTGGCGAATACTCATATCTGAGGGAAAGCCCCGCGAGATCGAGTCGCGCCTCAGAAGGTCCGATGGAACGTACCGTTGGTTTCTCAGCCGTTGCTGTCCGTTGGTTGACCGCTCCGGACACATCCTCGGATGGTACGGCAGCGATACGGATATCCATGACCGGAAAGAGGCTGAAGAAAAGCTACGCCAAAGTGAGACCTATCTAGCCGAGGCACAAAGACTGACCAAAACAGGCAGTTGGGCATCTAGAATCGGCGAAATCAGGTACTTGTCCGAAGAATGCTACCGGGTGCTGGGTTTTGATCCGAACGGTGGTCAGCCACGATACGAAACGTTTTTTCAGCGCATCCATCCCGACGATCAAGCCAAATTTAGGGAAGCAGTCGAGACAGCAGAGCGTGACAAATCGGATTTCGAGCTCGATTACCGATTCGTTCCTCCCAGCGGCGAGCTCAGAGACATCCACGTGATAGGCCATCCCGTTCTCAGCCCATCCGGCGATCTCGTTGAATTCGTAGGCACCGTCATGGACGTGACCGAACGAAAGCGGGCTGAGCAAGAGCGCGAGAGATTGCGTCAGGCACAAGCGGATCTCGCACACGTCAACCGAGTGGCCACCATGGGAGAGTTGACGGCCTCGGTGGCCCACGAAGTGAATCAACCGATTGCGGCCGCTGTCACCAACGCCAAAACCTGCTTGCGCTGGCTTACTCGCGATCACCCAGATGTGGAAGAGGCACGCGCGGCTGCCATGAGAATCGTCAATGACGGAACGCGTGCAGCAGAAATCATCAAGCGAATTCGCTTGCTCTTCAAGAAGGAAACTTCAGAACGGGAGTTGGTGAATATAAACGAAGTTGTAGAAGAGATGGTCGTCCTTCTGCGCGGCGAGGCAATGCGATATTCGATTTTGCTGAAGACCGAACTCGAGGCAGATATTCCCCGGGTCATGGCGGACCGCGTGCAATTGCAGCAGGTGCTCATGAACCTCATGCTCAATGGCATGGACGCGATGAAGGATGCGAATGGGACTCGCGAGCTCATTATCAAATCGCAGCGAGCCGAAAACGACCAAGCTCTTGTGTCCGTCAACGACACCGGCGTGGGACTGCATCCGGGGCAGGCCGACCGGATCTTCACAGCCTTCTTTACTACCAAGCCGCATGGCACAGGTATGGGACTATCTATCAGCCGCTCCATCGTTGAATCCCATGGCGGGCGCTTGTGGGCTAGTGACAACTCCCCGCGCGGAGCAAGCTTTTGGTTCAGCCTGCCGGCCAAGGACGAGGCTCCCGAATGAGGCCCGCGGAAGCTCCCACCGTATTCGTCGTTGATGACGATCCCTCGGTGCGCGCGTCCATCCAAGGACTGCTGAGGTCGGCGAGTTTACGCTCCGAATCCTTTGGGACGGCGGAAGAATTCCTGCGCAGCAAGCGATCAGAAGGCCCGAGCTGCCTTGTTCTGGACGTGAGCCTTCCTGGCGTCAACGGCTTGGACTTTCAGCGCCAGCTGGCTGATGCGGGAATCCAAATCCCCATTATCTTTGTCACCGGTCACGGAAATATTCCGATGACAGTGAAGGCTATGAAATCGGGCGCCGTGGAGTTTCTGACCAAGCCTTTCGATGACCAGGACTTGCTGACCGCGATCCACCAGGCTTTGGATCGCGACCGCCTGAGGCGCCAGCAGCAGAGTAATTTCGCCGGGCTGCGAAAATCCTACGCGGCCCTGAGCGCGCGCGAGCGCGAGGTCATGGGTCTGGTGGTCTCGGGTATGCTTAATAAGCAGATAGCCTGTGAACTGGGGATCAGCGAAATTACCGTGAAGATTCATCGCGGCCACGTGATGCGGAAAATGCAAGCTGAGTCGTTGGCAGATCTAGTTAGAATGGCGTCGAAACTGGAGATTTCACCCGAAAGGAAGTAGGTTGGTTCCGACGCGCGGTTGAAACCCCGCACTGCTAGCCAGTTCGCAGCCCCGCTGGTTCAGCCGGCTCTCTCTCAACTTCGCATGGATTGTGGTTGCCTCTCGGCTGGAGCGCCATTTCGGACCCTCATACGAAGGTATAATTGCGCCGCTTTGGCCACGCTGCTAGATTGCAGCTATGACCTCTCTGGAGAAGTCAAATATGGTTGCGATAGTCGATGATGATGATTTGATGCGCAGCGCGTTACAAGGCCTGCTGAAATCGGTTGGCTTGCCGGCGCAAGCGTTTGCGTCGGCTGAGGAATTCCTGAAGTCCGGCCAACAACGCCAGGCTGGCTGTTTAATCGCTGATATCCGTATGCCAGGAATGTCCGGTCTCGAACTGCAGGCGCATCTGAACGCCGAACGCTGCAAGATTCCGATCATCTTTATCACTGCGCATGGCGACGAAAAAATGCGGATGCAAGCGTTGCGAGCAGGCGCTGTGGAGTTCATGGCAAAACCGTTCGATGACGAAGCGTTGCTCGAGAGTGTGCGGGCGGCTCTGGAAAGCTAAGGCCGCAAGTAGAAATGGGCATCGGGTTGCGCAAGGAGGTTTTCAGTGGGAGCTGTTGCAAGATTCGAATCCGCCGACCACGATGTTAATCCGCGCAGATTCGAGCAGATCATAGGTAGCAGTCCTGCTCTGGAAGCAGTACTCGAACAGGTTGAGCTTGTCGCCCCTACGGATTCCACCGTTCTTGTGCAGGGCGAAACAGGTACCGGCAAGGAGTTGATCGCACGCGCGATTCACAATCTCAGCTCGCGCTGCGGGCGCCCGTTCATAAAGCTGAATTGCGCCGCCATTCCGTTCGATCTGCTGGAAAGCGAGCTATTTGGCCATGAGAAAGGCGCTTTTACGGGCGCCATCGCGCAAAAGATTGGCCGTTTCGAACTGGCTGACAAAGGGACGCTGTTCCTGGACGAGGTGGGAGACATTCCCTTGCCACTGCAGCCCAAACTTCTACGTGTCCTGCAGGAGCAGGAATTCGAGCGCTTGGGCAGCGGTCGGACTCACCAAGTAGATGTGCGCCTCGTAGCTGCGACCCACAGAAATCTGGTTGAAATGGTGAAGCGAAACGAATTTCGCAGCGACCTCTACTATCGTCTGAATGTATTTCCAGTCCCGTTGCCGCCGCTGCGGGCGCGCCGTGAAGATATTCCGGCGCTCGTGGAACACTTTGTCGAGATTTATGCCCGCCGGATGGGTAAGCAAATCGACCGCGTTTCCCCGGAAACGATGTCTGAACTTACCTCGTACCCGTGGCCCGGGAACATTCGCGAGCTGCAGAATTTCATCGAACGCAGCGTAATCCTCACTTCGGGCAATGTCCTGGAATCCCCTCTCGCAAGCTTGAAGAGCGCCGCCGAAGTGGAATCCCTTGGACCAATTACCATGGAGGACGCGGAGCGAGACCACATTCAGAAGACGCTCGAGCAGACCCGGTGGGTTGTCTCCGGTCCCAACGGCGCGGCCGCACGTTTAGGAATCAAGAGGTCCACGCTTTACTTCCGGATGCAAAAGCTTGGCATCTCACGCACCAACAAGGATCGACTTCCCTCGTAGCAGAGTCGCTTTCACGCGAGGATCGATCCTCCAATCGATTGACTCAGTCCAGACCTCATTCATCAGACGCACCAGCGATCACCTCTCCAATCGACCTGAATCCGAAGCTGTCTGACAGACAATCAGATATATAACGGAGTGACCTGTCAGCATGCGGAGTGAAGTCCAGCAGGCTGGCATCGCGCGGCGCTCTATCGTCTGTCTTGGCCTCTACTTTCAGTCACTTACGCAAATCATCTTTTGGCAACCGTTTTGCCTTTCTAGTTGGGTCGTTTGACGAACCGAAACTTTTCGTGGCGACAGAAACCAAGAGGAATCACGAAACTGGCGGCCCGCAGGATTAGCCGCCAACCGCGAGACCTCCGTTCTTTAGCAAGAAGCTTTGTTTGGAGTCTCAAACAGGAGGAATCATGAAGCTTCAATCAAAAATCGCAACATCAGCGGGACTCATGCTGATTTTGGCCTGCGTCTCGTTCGCTCAACACGTTAAGACCGACTACGACCACAACGCAAACTTTAGCCAATATAAGACATATTCCTGGAAAACGGTCCAGACCAAGGATCCGCTTTTAGTCGACCGCATCAAGAGCGCGGTGAATGGCGCTCTGGCGGCAAAGGGCTGGACAGAAGTTCCTTCGAGCGGTGACGTCGAAGTCTTTGCCATTGAGACCACTCAAAATAAACAAACTCTGGACACCTTCTACAACGGGTTTGGAGGCGGCCGCCGCTGGGGCAGATTCGGTGGTTTTGCCGACGCAACCACAACAGTTGAATCCTACAAAGTCGGAACCTTAGTCGTCGATCTCTTCGACGCAAAGACGCAGAAATTGATCTGGCGAAGCTCATCGAGCGGCACGCTCTCCGACAAAGCAGACAAGAACACCAAAAACCTCGACAAAGGCGTGAACAAAATGTTGCGGCATTTTCCTCCCGCCGTCGAAGGGACGATAAGGGGAGCGAAATGAATCGCTATCTGCCCTTTTCGCTCGCTATCTCAATGACCCTAAGCACCCTGGCCATTCCTCTGCGCGCGGCAAACAAGCCGCGCGCTGGGAAGACTGAAAAGACCACGGTGGTATGGACGAACGAAGACCTTGAGAAATTAAGGCCTCTCGCTGCCATCTCGATCGTTGGTCAACCAAACCAAGCAGATGACTCAACCACCTCCGTAAGGCCTCTGTCTTATCTGGAGACGCAGGATCCGGAATGGTACGCCATGCAGGCTGCAAAGTTGCGCGAGGAACTCGAACGCAGACAGGCCCAGCTCAATAAATACCTCCAAGCTCTCGAAGATGCCCGAAGTCTAAAGGAAACGACAGGCGGCATAAATCTCGATGAGGGCGATGTAAGCATCACTCCCGAAGCCGGCATTGAAATCCTTCAAGAGCGCGTAAGCGAAACACAATCGGAACTCAATGACCTTGAAGACCTGGCGCGCCGCAATGACATCGAGCCAGGCACGCTGCGGGGCCAGTGAGGCTAGCTGACGCTGTGGTCGAGGACTTATGAGGGTTTTTGAACATTGGTTTGACGTCAAGAGAATGATTTCAATTTTGTACTGGAGAGTTTGCCATGAAGTTATCCAAGCAGGTTTTAGTTCTACTTCTGTGCTTTTTACTTGTGCGATTCACTGCGCAAGCCGAGTCGTTCGGTCCTACTGGCCAATCCAACGAGCAGCAGCCACCGCCGTCCGTCCAACAGTCTCCGCAGGAGCTACAGCAGCTCGTCGCACCGATCGCTTTATACCCGGACGCTCTTGTTGCTCAGATTCTCGCCGCTTCCACCTATCCCACTGAGATTGTCGAAGCGGACCGGTGGATGCTGAGCCATTCCAAACTCAAGGGTGAAGAGCTGGCTAAAGAAGTCGACAGACAGCCTTGGGACCCGAGCGTCAAGGCCCTCACACAATTTCCCTCGGTTCTTGAAAACATGGACAAGAATCTCTCTTGGAGCTCGTCGCTCGGCGAGGCATATGTCAACCAGCCGCAGGATGTCACAGATGCGGTGCAAACCCTGCGTCAGCAGGCCCGCAGTGCTGGCTACCTGAACAGCAACGAACAGGAGAAGGTGACTTCGCAGGGCAGCACGATCGTCATTGAACCCGCAAATCCAGAAGTGGTCTACGTGCCCGCCTATGATCCTTGGCTGGTGTACGGGGCACCTATTGTCGCCTACCCCGTCTGGTATCCCGTGCCCGGGATTTTTTGGGGCGGCATCGGACTCTCGTTCGGTCTTGGATTCGGGATCGGATACTTTGGGGGATTTGGGTGGGGTTGGGGTCATTGGGGATACGACTGGCATGGTCGACGTGCCTTCTTCGATCATCACGCCTATGCCTCACATAGCCGTGAGTTCGGTCACGAGGGCTTCCATCACGGTGATTTTGGTCGCAGTGGGCTTCACGGCGGCGATTTCCATGGGTCTTCTAGCTTTCAAGGGAGCTGGGGCTTTCACGCTCAGCCAGGTACACGCTCCGGCGCGTTCAGTGGCTTCGATCACGGCGGCAATGCCCGAAGCTTTTCCTCTCGCGGGCGGTCGAGTTTTGGAGGTGGCTCCCGTGGCGGTGGTTTCCATGGTGGCGGTGGCGGGCGACATCGCTGATCGCATGTGCCCGAGGTAGAGCTTATTGAAAATTCAAGATATGGAGAAAAATACCATGCTGCACAATGTCTCGATTCTCATTCGATCTGAACGCAAGAACTTTGTTCGATTTTTAGTGTCTGTTCTGTTCGCACTTTCCTGGGGCTTTTCGTCATCGCCCCTGTTCGCGCAGGAGCCGGAACAGCGGACCTTTGCTTCCGCTGAAGAAGCCAGTCGGGCGCTCTTTGCTGCAATGGAAGGAGAAGACGAAGCGGCTGCATTAAGCATCCTCGGACCTGCCGGAAAGGATGTGCTCTCGTCCGGCGATCGTGAGGAAGACTTGGATGCTCGGGTCAGCTTCGTCGTCAAATACCAGGAGATGCATCGCTTCGTCACAGAAGAGGCGAATGGAACCATGACTCTAATTGTCGGTGCGGAGAACTGGCCGTTTCCGATTCCACTCGTCAATAATCACGGCACATGGTTTTTCGACACTGCCGCGGGCAAAGACGAGATCGTGTTCCGGCGCATCGGCAGGAATGAACTCTCCGCCATTGATGCAAGCCGCGAGCTGGTCGAAGCGCAAAAGGAATACTTTGCCCACCCGCCAGCCAACCTCCCCAACCAATTTGCCCAGAAACTTGTCAGCGATGAGGGCCGGCACAATGGTCTGTACTGGCACGGCGCCGACGATGAGTTCAATAGTCCGATAAACCCCCTCATCGCTTACGCGCGCCAGAATCTCCCGACGGACCAAGTTGGCGAACATGTTCCTTTCCATGGGTACATGTTCAGGATCCTTACTAGCCAAGGACCACATGCGCCGGGCGGAGCCAAGAACTACGTTGTCGATGGGAAGATGAGCGCAGGATTCGCCTTCGTCGCTTACCCTGTCGACTACCGTTCTTCGGGTGTGATGACTTTTATCATCGACGCGTCGGGAACCATTTACGAAAAGGACCTTGGTCCCAACACAACCAAGCTCGCGCAAGAGATGACCACCTATGACCCGGATTCGACCTGGCACAAGGAGGAATGAACGATGGCTTGGAGGCTTTTAATGTCGCATCTTGCACTCGTTCCACGAATCGCTGCCGCTGCCATCGCCATCGCGGCGGCAGCGGTTTTCTGCTCACTCGAACTCTCGGGAAATCCGTCAGGCCAGTTTCCGAACCCTCCGGAACTTCGCGCGAAACACCATACACTCTCCTTCACACTGCACGCTGGGATCACAAAGGATGGAAAGAACTCCTTCTACTTTAACGGCCAGCCAAACGCTCCGACCTTGCGGCTATCCCCCGGCGACCAGTTAAGGATTACGTATGTCAACGATCTTCCGGCCAAGCCGCCGGAAAAGTGCCTGGCTGGCCCGTGCATGGACATGACAAATTTGCATTTCCACGGCCTGGCGGTTTCTCCCCAAGCACCACAGGACAACGTCTTGGACATGATGGCGATGCCCGGACAGTCGCTCCACTATACGGTGCACATTCCGAAAGACCATCCTCCTGGCTTGTATTGGTATCACACGCATCCTCATGGCGAGAGCTATCGCCAAGCACTGGACGGTATGTCGGGAGCTCTTTTGATTGAGGGAATTGAATCTTATTTCCCGGCGCTAGCCGGCTTGCCAGAGCGCGTGCTGGTTGTGCGCGGCCGTTCCATTGTGAACGATCCTCAGTCTGCTGATTTGAAGCATCGCGTTGAACTCCGTTCGGATGTTTGTGGTGCGGAGCCAGAAACGCCAGAAGAGATCTTCACGCTGAACGGATCCGTGCGACCTCAAATTCAAATCGCTCCTGGCGAGCGCCAGTTCTGGCGTCTCGTGAATGCTTCCGCGGATCGTTACCTTGACCTGCAGCTTGACGGGCAAACGTTTGAAATCGTTGCCATGGACGGAATGCCCATCGCCCTGCACGATCCGTATCACCGAACCCGCATCGTCGATCACGTCTTGCTGCCGCCGGCGGGGAGGCTCGAAGCCATCGTCACAGGTCCAGCAGCAGGTACGCCCCGGCACCTCATCTCGCGCTGCGTAGACACCGGGCCAGACGGCGATCCGAATCCAGCGATGGTGTTGGCTGACATTGTTCCGCGACCAGCAGCAAGGTCAGCGGAAAAAGTTCTGGAGAGCTCGCGCAAACCTGATCTCAAGAATTTGGATCTCGCTGCTGAAGAAAAGGCGCCGCCGCGATTCATCGTGACATTCACGGAAGACAAGCAGGGTTTCTACATCAATGGAGAAAAATTCACGCATGACGCCGCTCCGATGGTGCGAACAAAGGTCGGGTCGTTTCAACATTGGCGAATCGTCAATGCTACCGGCGAACTGCATCCCATGCACATCCATCAAGTCCACTTCCTGGCTTACGCGGAAAACGACAAGCCGATTGCCAGCCCTGTGTGGCTAGACACGGTGAATGTTCCATACGGCGGTTCCGTCGACGTCATTATGGACTTCACCGACCCCGTAATCCGGGGCATGTCCGTCTTTCACTGCCATCTTCTCAATCACGAAGACAAAGGAATGATGGCCAAGATTCTCTTTCAATGAGTGACCTAGTACAACACGTCGTTCGACAATCGAAACCCGCGGAGTTGCGCAGTCTTCGCGAAGGAATTCCTTTGCTGTCCCTTCTGCGGCGGGATGTGGCTTCCGTAGGACCGGCGTGGCTACCATTCGTATTGCTCTTGGCGGCGATTGCCGGAGTCGCGTACGTAGACCATCTTGTCGTTTCGCTCTCGCTTGTCTACCTCTACACCCTGCCTCTTACGGTCGGCGCGATTTTCCTGCGCAAGGAAATCAGCTACGGCCTGATCTTGACGTGTATCCTATTCCATTATTTTTTCCATTCTTTTGATTCTCCCCGCCACATCCACTTAGGACTGCGCATCTTCCATGACCTCTCAGCGCTGCTGTGTCTTACCTTCGTTGTTTATGTGATCCAGCGCTATATCGAGCGGCAGGAATCGCTTATCAAAACCGTTCAGAGACAACGTGACGACCTTCTCAAGGATGTAGAGCTGGCCGCACAGGTCCAGCGCTTGTTTCTTCCCTCGGGCAAACCAGCCATTACGGGGCTCGAAATAGCCGGAATGATGCATCCCGCGCGGGGCGTCGCAGGCGATTACTATGGCTATTTCCCCGTCGACGCGCAGACCACGCAGATCGTAATTGCCGACGTGTCCGGAAAAGGTGTTCCCGCCGCCCTCCTGATGTCCGCGACGGCGGCGTCCATGCGGCTTGAAGCGAATCGTGATCGAAACATGCTGGATTTGGTGGGGCGGTTGAATGCCGAAATCCATTCGGTGTCGGACGACGAGCATTACGTGACATTGCTGCTCGCGGAGGTTGATACGCACAAACGAACATTGCGCTATGTCAATTGCGGTCATAATCCCGCGCTCCTGTTTCAGGCAGAGACAGGTACGCTGAAGCGGATGGATTCGTCTTGCCCACCCATCGGACTATCTCCTGACGAGATTTGCGAACTGGCCTCAGCCGATCTTACTGCGGGTGATGTGTTGGTTCTTTATACCGATGGCGTCACCGAGGCAGAGAACCTGCTTGGCGAAGAATTCGGCCTTGACCGCCTTTTCGCGACGGTGCGCCACGGTTATTCGTTGTCCGCCGAGGATCTCATGGTCAGCATCTACAACGCGGCAGCAGATTTTTGCGGCGACCATTTCAACGATGACGCAACCATTCTCGTTGTCAAATGCAATTTCGACGGCTCCTCGACGGTGAGTTCATAAGACGTTCCGGGAGACATTTCACGTCCTCGCCATCCTCGGCTGCCACCGACGCCTCCCGTCCCCGCGCGGCTTCCTCCTCCATCGCAACACGCTCTTCATCCTGAAAGACATGTTGTCAGCGTGTTGACAATCATCCAATGCGTTAGACACTTCTCCCCCTCAACCCTTGCGCCTAATTTCAGCCTGATGGTCTTAAGGGTCTGTGTTTTCAACCACTTCCCGAAGCTCTTGGTCACTCTCCACAATGGCATCCAGTCTGCATTTCCTACTATCCGAGGCAAGAAAACAAAAAACTACTGCGGAGATCACATGCGAAAGTTTTTGACCAGTTTGAGCTGCATTTTATTTGTGTTCGCCCCGCTCTTCGCCGAAGTGGCGAGTGCAGCGGACCAAGGCAAAGATGACGACCGACTAAAGAATTGTGGAATGGTCTTGAAGGAGATTCTCGACGTTCCTGATGACATTCCGCAGGACTTGCTTGACAAGGCAGACTGCGTCGTCGTCTTTCCATCCGTCCTAAAGGCCGCATTTATCGTCGGCGGAAGCTACGGACGGGGCGCTATGTCGTGCCGCCGAGGGGAAGACTTCCGGGGACCCTGGGGCGCTCCTACGATGATGGCTCTGGAAGGTGGCAGCTTTGGTTTTCAGATCGGCGGACAAGCAACGGATTTTGTCTTGCTCGTCATGAATGAAAGTGGCGCGCGAGGAATTCTCGCCAGCAAGGTCAAGCTGGGAGGCGACGCTTCTGTCGCCGCAGGCCCTGTCGGCCGCGATTCGTCAGCCGAAACGGACGCAACCTTCCGCTCCGAAATCTTGAGCTACTCCAGGGCGCGTGGCTTGTTTGCCGGCGTTTCCCTCGAAGGTTCGACAATTCGTCCGGACAATAGCGACAACCGCCGCGTCTACGGCAAAAAGATTTCCGCAAGGGAGATTGCTCTCTCCGGAACCGTCACCGTGCCTCCAGCCGCGGAGCAACTGATCTCGACACTGGATGCCAGGACGCCGAAGCACAGACCGTAGGGCCATTTCGTTGACTTAGCCCGGCCACGCCGGACGGAAAGATTGGAGACGGTGAATCATGTGGATTGTTAGAGTCGCGCTGAAACGGCCATACACGTTCGTGGTGCTGGCTATCCTGATTTTGATCCTTGGGACGCTTTCGATTTTTCGCACCCCAACGGACATCTTTCCGAACATCAACATTCCCGTCGTGAGCATCATTTGGAACTACACGGGGCTCTCGCCAACTGAGATGTCCAACCGGATCATCACTCTTCAGGAGCGCAACTTAACGACAACCGTAAATGACATCGAGCATATCGAGTCGCAGTCCTTGAACGGAATCGCTGTCATAAAAGTGTTTTTCCATCCAGGCGTCAACATCAGTATGGCCATTGCGCAGATCGCAGGCCAATCCCAAACGCAGCTCAAGCAGTTGCCAGCGGGCACGACGCCGCCACTGATCATCACCTACAGCGCTTCCAGCGTGCCCATTCTCCAGATGGCTCTCTCTGGCCCTACGCTTTCGGAGCAACAGTTGAATGATCTTGGTTTGAATTTCATCCGGCCCCAGCTCACATCCGTACCGGGCACGGCTGTCCCATATCCCTATGGTGGCAAACAACGACAGGTTCAAGTGGATTTAAACACTGCGGCGCTCCAATCGAAAGGCTTGTCTCCTCTTGACGTAGTGAATGCCATCAGTGCTCAGAACCTTATTCTCCCTTCCGGGACGGCCAAGATCGGGAAATTTGAATACAACGTGGACATGAATGGGAGTCCCGCGACAATCGCAGGGCTGAACAACCTTCCCATCAAAGCCGTAGGAGGCACGACGATTTATATTCGCGACGTCGCTAACGTTCGCGACGGATTTCCGCCTCAAACCAATATCGTTCGTGTCGACGGCCGTCGATCAACCTTAATGACGATTCAAAAAATCGGGAATGCGTCCACCTTAGACATCATCACGGCGATCAAGAAGCTATTGCCGAGTGTCAAGACAACTCTCCCCCCAGACCTTCAAATTCGGCTCCTAGCAGACCAGTCTGTCTTTGTCCGAGGCGCCATTTCCGGAGTTCTGCGGGAGGCACTCATCGCGGCCTGCCTTACAGCCGTCATGATTCTTCTGTTTCTTGGAAGCTGGCGCAGCACGCTGATTATCGCTATTTCGATTCCCCTTTCCATTCTGACTTCGATCATTTTTCTCAGTGCATTGGGAGAGACCATCAACATCATGACTCTTGGTGGTCTGGCGCTGGCTGTCGGCATCCTGGTCGACGATGCGACGGTCACGATCGAGAACATTCACGGTTTTCTCGGTAAGGGCAAGGAGACGGAAGAGGCGATTCTTCTTGGCGCGGAACAGATCGCAGTGCCGGCGCTGGTTTCGACGCTTGGCATCTGCATCGTCTTCGTTCCTATGTTCTTGCTCACCGGGGTTGCCCGTTATCTCTTTGTGCCACTGGCGGAAGCGGTTGTCTTCGCGATGCTGGCTTCGTACCTGCTTTCGCGAACTCTGGTGCCGACGATGGCCAAGTATCTTCTCAAAGCTCATGCTGAAGAAGGCTCGCACGCACCGAGCAAAAATCCTCTTGTGCTGTTTCAAGCCCGGTTTGAACGCAGCTTTGAGAGGATTCGGACCACGTATCGCGGATTGCTCGAGGCTTGCGTTCGTCACCGCCGTGTTTTTGCCGCTTCATTTCTCGCCGTGTGCGTGCTCTCCTTCGGGCTCTACCCCTGGCTGGGACAAGATTTCTTCCCATCCGTGGACAGTGGCGAATTCACACTGCATCTTCGCGCTCCGACTGGAATGCGTATTGAAGAGACGGCCGCCTTATGTGATCGCGTGGAAGCCGAGATTCGCAACCAAATACCGCCTGCCGAGTTCGGCGGGATTATCGACAACATTGGATTGCCTTACAGCGGCATCAATCTTTCCTACAGCAGTTCGGCTCCAATCGGGACGGAAGACGCGGACATTATGGTCGCGCTCTCTCCCAAACATCGGCCGACAGCGGGCTATATACATGACTTAAGGCTGAAGCTGTCGCACGATTTTCCCGGCGTTATTTTTTATTTCCTGCCTTCGGATATGGTGACTCAAATTTTGAACTTCGGCCTGCCTGCCCCAATCGATATTCAAATTGTGGGAAATGATCTGCAGGGCAACCGTCAGTTCGCGGACAAGCTACTGGCGAGGGTCAAGTACGTTTCGGGAACAACGGATCTTCGCATTCAGCAAACATTTGACCAGCCAAAGCTTCACGTTGATGTCGACCGGACAAAAGCCCAGGAAATCGGTTTCACTCAGCAAGAAGTTGCCAAAAATCTCTTGATAACCCTGAGCGGTAGTTCCCAGACTTCGCCGACTTTCTGGCTGGACCCCAAGAACAACGTAAGTTATCAGATCGCGACGCAAACTCCGCAATATCGGGTTCAGTCACTCCAGGATCTGGAGAACATTCCGGTTACGGGCGCTGGCACTGCTCCCGCCTCGATACTTGCAAGTCTGGCGTCGTTCAGTCGCAATTCCGAGTTGAGTGTGGTTTCGCATTACAACGTGTCCCCGGTCATCGATATATTCGGTTCCGTCCAGGGCCGCGACCTTGGAGGAGTTTCGCAGGACATTTTTTCGATTCTGAACACAAGCCAGAAGGAGCTTCCGCGTGGCTCAAAAATCATAGTACGCGGCCAGATCCAGACGATGAAGTCGTCTTTCCTGGGATTGCTGATGGGGCTCGGATTCGCCATCGTTCTAGTTTACCTCCTCATTGTCGTGAATTTTCAATCTTGGCTCGACCCATTCATTATTCTGACCGCTCTTCCCGCGACGCTCGCGGGGATCGTTTGGTTCTTGTTTGTTACCGGCACGACGGTCAGCGTGCCTGTGCTTACGGGATCGATCATGTGCGTCGGAGTGGCTACTGCCAACAGCATCCTCGTAGTTAGCTTCGCGAAAGAACAATTAGCCGCAGGGCACTCACCGGTCGAAGCCGCGGTGCAGGCAGGGTTCGCGCGATTCCGGCCGGTGCTGATGACCGCTCTGGCAATGATCATCGGAATGCTCCCTATGGCGATCGGTTTGGGCGAAGGCGGAGAACAAAACGCTCCTCTTGGCCGCGCTGTCATTGGCGGGTTGCTCTTCGCCACGGTTTCCACGCTGTTTTTCGTTCCCACAGTCTTTAGCATGATCCATGGCCTCCGTCATCGGCCAGCAGGGAGTGGAATTCAACAATAATGAGGAAGAAGGTGATGCCAATGCAGTCAGAAACAGAAGTTGTCGCGAACGCTCCGCAGATTCAAAGCGTGTCGAGTGGGAAACATCGAGCAATACGTGCCTGGCTCGTCGGCGTCATAGCTTTTCTGGCGGCCGCGGGGATCGTGGTTTCCGGCATTCTTCAGCGTGTCCACGCGCGCGCCGCTGTGAGCACCGAAACTGCGGCCATGGCTGTGCCTTTGGTCAACGTCGTTTCTCCCCAGCGTACCGCACCGTCGCACGAGCTTGTGCTGCCGGGCAATGTGGAACCTTACATGACGGCTCCGATTTACTCGCGCACCAGCGGTTATGTAAAGAAGTGGTACGTCGACATTGGGGCCCGCGTCAAAACGGGCCAGCTTCTTGCCGAGATCGACACGCCGGAAGTCGACCAGCAGCTCCAGCAATCACGCAGCAATCTCGCCACCGCAGAGGCTAATCTCAGACTTGCGGAGATCACCAAGAATCGTTACCAGGAATTGCTGAAGACCAATGCAGTTTCTCAGCAGGATGCGGACAACGCCGTCGGCACTTACAACGCAAACAACTCCATCGTCCAGGCAAATCAGGCGAATGTAAAACAGCTCGAGACGTTGCAATCTTTCGAGAAGATCTATGCTCCTTTTGACGGCATTGTTACCGTGCGCAACGTCGATGTGGGAGACCTCATCAACTCCGGTAGCGCCCCAGGAACAAAAACCGACCTTTTCCATATCGCGCAGCCCGGGAAATTGCGCGTTTATGTCTATGTACCGCAGGAATACTCACAAGATGCCGCCCCCGGACTGACGGCAGAGCTGGCACTTGCCGAGTTTCCCGGGCGACGCTTTCCAGGGAAGCTGGTGCGCACCGCCAATGCAATCAACAACGCAACACGCACCTTGCAAGTGGAAGTCGACGTGGACAATCCTACCGGCAAGTTGCTGTCCGGCTCATACGCCGAAGTCCATTTGAAGTTGCCGGGGCTTGCTTCCAGCCACCTATTGCCTGTCGACACTCTGTTGTTTCGATCGGAAGGTCTGCAGGTTGCCGTTGTGAAAGACGGCAAAGTGTTGCTTACACAAGTAACGCCTGGTCACGATTTTGGGAATCAGATCGAAATTCTATCGGGCCTGAGCGGGAATGAATCGGTAATTCAAAACCCACCAGACTCTGTTCTTTCTGGACAACAGGTGCAAATCGCAAAGGCGGCATCACCGAGCGGTGCAGGAGGGGGCCAATGAGTTTGCGACGCAACACGAGTGCAGCAATTCACGTTTGGAAGCGCGCTATGGCCGGCGTCGGTCTCGCCAGCGTGCTCTCGATTGCCGGTTGTGCCGTCGGGCCAAAATACAACCGTCCGGCAGTCCAAGTCCCGCCTGCCTACAAGGAAGCGGGGGATTGGAAGCCCGCCCAGCCCAACGATCAGAATCTGGGCGGGGCCTGGTGGGAGATCTTTCAGGACTCGCAATTGAACGGCCTTGAAGACCAGATCAACGTCTCCAACCAAAACTTGAAAGCGGCCGAGGCGCAATATACGCAGGCTCGTGCGCTGCTTCGCTACGACCGCGCCAGCTACTACCCCTCGATCTTTGGAGGAGCGTCTGCAACGCGAAACAGAATCTCCAACAACCGACCTCCGAGCCTCAACACAGATGGAGTTACGTACAGCGATTTTCAAATTCCTCTTGAGCTCTCTTATGAAGTCGACGTTTGGGGACGCGTTCGTAAGACCGTCGAATCACAGCGCAGTCAGGCACAAGCCAGTGCCGCGGACCTCGCCACTGTCAATTTGAGTCTGCATGCGCAGCTCGCGCTGTTCTACTTCCAGGCACGCAGCCTGGATGCGCAAGAGCAACTCTTGAACTCAACTGTCACGGAATACGAACAAGCGTTTCAACTGACGGAGAGCCGATTCAAGGGTGGCCTCGCTTCCGAAGTCGAGGTTCAGCAGGCCAGCACGCAGCTTGAGACGACGCGCGCCCAGGCTATCGATGTCGGAGTGCTCCGGGCACAGAACGAGCACGCGATTGCCACACTAATCGGTAAGCCGGCTTCGTCATTTCATCTCTCGCCACTTCCTCTTACTTCGCCGCCGCCCTCGATACCCCTGGAACTTCCTTCTGAACTCCTCGAACGCCGGCCCGACATTGCGGCCGCGGAAAGACGCATGGCCGCTACCAACGCGCAAATCGGTGTGGCCAAGGCGGCTTATTATCCGAACATCAGTCTGGGCGCGGCAGGCGGTTTCGAAAGCGGCGTAATCACCACCCTCCTGTCCGGCCCGAGCATCTTTTGGTCAGCCGGCGCATCGGCAATTGCGCCAATCTTTGACGGGGGGCGTCGCCGGGCCAACACGGATCAGGCCATAGCCGCTTACGACCAAACAGTCGCCAATTACCGCGAAACGGTCTTGGGTGGCTTTCAACAAGTCGAAGACAACTTAGCGGCACTTCGCATTCTCGAGAAGGAAGCAGACACACAACAGCGTGCGGTCCTCGCTTCGCAAAAATATCTGGAGCTGTCTCTCACTCGCTATCGAGGAGGCATAACCAGTTATCTAGAAGTGACCACGGCGCAGAGTGCAGCCCTCACTGACGAGGTTACCGCAGTCAATATTCTTGGCCGCCGAATGACCAGTGCCGTTCTCCTGATCCAAGCGCTCGGCGGCGGCTGGGATCGCTCCGAATTACCTCAACGACCCGAATGCTGCGGCAAACTGACAAGCGCTTCAAGGTAGTGGGTGCCTTGTCTTAAGAGCAATTACTTCCGAGCACATCCATTTATTAGAAGTGGTCCAAATGCTCCCGGCGGAAACGAGTGCGCGCTTGACTATGGTGGAACGGTTGCAAGCTATACTCGGCTCGAATCTCAGCGTTGGGCGTCATTCAGCCCGATCGGAAAGGCTCATTTGCGAGCCTTGTGGAGTTTGATCTGAAGAATATTCTTGTAATTCTCGAAATCAGGGTCGTTTGTAAAGACGGACCAGCCGCGAGTTAAGGCGAGCGCACAAATTACCATGTCTGGAACGGAGACAGCTATGCCCTTCGACCTGCAGTTATTGCTCAGTTTTGCGGCGGTCTCATAGTCCTCCATATTGATTGGTTCGTCGGGAAACGATCGAAGAATTGCTCGAAGTTTTTCGTAGTGGGCCGATGTCTTGATGCCCGATAACAATTCCTGACGCACCAAACCGATGACCCGAGTGCGCCCCTCTTTGATTAGCTCAGTCAACTCACCAACGACAGATACCTCGGCCGGGCTTAGATCCTGCGCGTGCCGGCGGAGAGCCAGCGACCACACAGACGTATCAACGAGGGCGTTCACGCGCGTTTCGACATACGTTCGCGCTTGTAATTGTAGGCCTCATCGTAGTCGATCATTCCGAAGAGAGAGACGATATCTTGCTGCTTTCGGCGCTTGATGTACTCATCGAGCGCAGCCGTAACTGTCTCCTTCTTCGTACGGTGATGTCCCAATTTCCGGGCTTCCTCAATAAGCCGGTCGTCGATGGCAAGGTTAGTCGGCATAGCACGGTCTCTGACCTCACTTTACACAATCCTATGTGTGATTACAATTGGATCCTGGTGTGTGAATTAGGGGCAAGTTAGGTACAACTAAGAGAGGGGAAACAAAGCTTTCGGTCCCGTAAGCGACGCCAGATAAAGCACTTAGTATTTTTGGTACCCTGGTTCGGGACCAGGAGGTCGATGGTTCAAATCCATTCGCCCCGACCACCTTTTTAGAATCAGCGACTTACAAAACAGGAAACTCCAAAGAGCGCCTAGGGCGTGGCCAGGAGGTCGCTGGTTCGAATCAATTTGTGACTACGATTCTTTCCCCTCACAGATCAATGCGTTACGCTGCATTTTCGACTTCGAGTTCCATTTCATTTTGCGGACAATACGGACAACTGCATCCGCGCGGCCCGTTGCTTTGGTTAGCGCTAATTCCGGCAAGTTCAGGTTAATTCAATTGTTGGCTTTATACCAGAAGGGTTGCGTTGTTACCAAGGTGTGTCGCTTGGGCATGTTGTAGACTCGGGACATGGCTGAGACCGCGGTATTGGAACGAAGCGCAGTCGTGCGCCATGGACGAAAGCTCGAATACTTCACCATTGCGTGGAACACCTTAGAGGGCCTGGTCGCTGTCATCGCAGGGGCAGTGGCCGGTAGTATTTCGCTTGTCGGTTTTGGAATCGACAGCTTCATCGAAGTAACGTCGGGGTACGTCTTGCTCTGGAGGATGTCCGTTGATTCGGATGTGCACCGTCGGGAGGCGAACGAGAAGCGGGCGCTCCGATTTGTTGGGGCTTGCTTTCTCTTGCTCGCCAGTTACATTGCCTATGACTCGATTTTGGACTTGTTGCTAAAGCGAGCCCCTGAACACAGCGTTCCAGGGATCGTTCTGGCTTGTGTCTCGTTGGTTGTGATGCCTTTGCTTTCCAGAGGAAAACGAAGAGTGGGTCGTGCGATGGGAAGTGCCGCCATGCACGCGGACGCGAAACAAACGGAGTTTTGTACGTACCTGGCCGCCATCCTGCTGGTCGGCTTGCTGCTCAACGCTTTCTTCGGACTTTGGTGGTCCGATCCGCTCGCGGCTTTGATCATGGTTCCCCTCGTTGCAAAGGAAGGGATCGACGGAGTGCGTGGCCGAGCATGCGCGGATTGTTGCACGGGAATGGCCCGAGACTGAACCCAACCTCTCGCTGCGGCGTCCAGTGTGAGAGGGCCCGGAACATCCTACCAGCGCTGTTGACGGCCGATCGAGTCTTGCGAGAATGGGCCAAAGAAAGAACGCCACGAAGAATCCGGCAGCGTAAATAGTTTGCCAATTTCCCACTCAGCGAAGACGAGGCGAAAGACAGGCCAAAATCATCACTAGCCACATCTAGTTCCTATCGCCTCTTTTGCGAGGTTTGACGTGACCTCCTCTCCTCGCTCGTTTCAGACCAGCGAACCACGACAGCGAGTGGCCAGTCTTCGGGGCCGATTGTCATTTCGCTGTACATGTATCCTTCCCGTGGCAAGCTATCTCCTATGGAGTTTGTTGCATCGTATCAACAGGGGATGCCTTTGCTGCCTGGGCCGATGACCGTGAGCAACACTCATTCCCAACGCAGAAATGTACAGGGTTACATAATTATGAGAGCCCAAATCGCGGCATGTATGTTGTGCCTGCTGATTGTTGGGGCATCCCTCGACGGGCGGCCCGATCCACCTGCAGTTAGGCCGCAGCGCAATCAGAACAACTTAGTTTCCCAAGTTGGGCACCATATACCTGTTGCAGCAAAACATCACGCATCGGATTACTTGGCCCGCTCTCCTCACTTTCTGCCCAGCTTGTTTTCGTTTGGTCAGATTTTCGAAGGTAGAGGACCTTCCTACGACCCTGCCTTAGTACGTCAAGCGACAGACACCTCGCCTCCCTGGTTTTCCTAAAAGCAACTGTCCCCCAGTTCGGGAGATTGCAAACCGAACGGCATTGCGTTGAAACGGAATGCGCGTACCAGGGTGCTTCTCGCCAAGCATTCAAACCAACAACGGAATCACAGACTGTACGTTTGCGGGGAGTCGAAAAGGGGGCACTGGGTGCAGACCTCACAAATTGTTCAAGCTTGGGGCAAGATCCTCAAGGGAGAACCGCCTTCTCTTTCGATAGAAATCACGCGGGAATGCCCCCTGAAATGTCCGGGCTGTTATGCGTATGACGACGCGCATCTTGGCGGCGGAAAGACATTGCGCGACCTGAACGACCGAAGGGGCCAATCCCTGGTAGACGGAGTTCTTGAAGTCGCCGATCGACTCAAACCCTTGCACTTGTCGATTGTTGGAGGTGATCCTCTGGTGCGCTATCGCGAACTGGAGATGCTGATTCCTCCGCTGCTGGCGCGCGGAATTCACGTGCAGATTGTTACCAGCGCTTATCGGTCCATGGGTCCAACCTGGGCCAGCCTCGCGCGCCTGCACGTAGTTGTGTCCATCGACGGGTTGCAACCGGAACACGATCGCCGGCGGGCGCCAGCAACTTACGACCGTATTCTAAAAAACATCGCCGACCAGCGCGTCACGGTTCATTGCACGGTCACAGGTCAAATGATGAAGAGACCGGGCTATCTGGCGGAATTCCTGGAATTCTGGACTCCCCGCCGTGAAATCAAAAAGGTCTGGTTCAGTTTGTTTACTCCTCAAGTTGGAGACCACATGCCGGAAATCCTGGGTCTTGAGGAGCGGACTCGGGTGATTGCGGAGATGACACATTTGCGAAAGCAATATCCGAAGCTGGACATGCCAGAGGCGGTGATTCGGCAATTCTCCTCGCCGCCACAGAGGCCTGAGGATTGCGTTTTCGCCCTCACTACCCAAACCTTGTCGGCAGACCTGCAGACAAAGATCACTCCATGCCAGTTTGGCGGAAATCCTGACTGCGCCTCCTGCGGGTGCATCGCCTCCATGGGTTTGGCGGCCGTGGCTGCGCACAAATTGGGGGGAATCATTTCCGTGGGGAGCATCTTCAAAGCCTCGATCAAGGTCGGCCAGAAGAGTGCGATGTCCCAAGCGAAACATCAAGTCAAGGCCGCTTTGCCGATCTTGCAGGCAAGAAAAGACAGCTGCAGCGACCCGGAGCAAAGGAGGAATTAGATTGTGACCAGTGCAGCGCAAAGCAGACTTCTATCCACGCGGCAGGAAAGGGAGATAGCGACGCTTCGCGAACTCTCTGCGCGCGTCGGCAGCGATCCGCTGCTGGTGCAAGGCAGCAACGGAAATACTTCGATCAAGCTTGATGGAGTTCTGTGGATTAAAGCATCCGGTAAATGGTTGGCTCATGCCATGCAAGAAGAGACGCTCGTGCCGCTGGAATTGGCAGAAGTTAAAGGGTCAATTCGGGACCACGCAAGCATTGCACCGCACTATTCCCTGAAAAACCAGCTGCGTCCATCCATTGAGACTCCCATGCACGCCATCCTCCGTCATCGCGTTGTCATCCACCTCCACTCGATCAATGCGATTGCCTTGGCCATACGGCTCGATGGCCCCGAGCTGCTCAAAGAACGTCTGGCTGGCCTGCGGTGGCGATGGATTCCATACGTGGCCTCTGGAATTCCACTGGCACGAGAAATCGAAAAGGCTGTGGCCAATGCGCCCGAGACGGATGTGCTCATACTTGGAAATCACGGACTGGTGGTCTGCGGACCTGATTGCTGTGCAACGGAAGAACTGCTGCGTGAGGTCGAGCGACGGCTTGCGATCAAGCCCCGGAGATTTCCAAAGCCCGACACCACAGCGCTGGCAGTGATCGCACGTTTCTCCAGATGGCAGTTTCCCGATGTCGCTACGTTGCATGCGCTGGGCACGGATGCAGTATCTCGAAGGATTCTGAAAGGTGGCGTTCTCTATCCGTGCCAGGCGATTTTTCTGGGCCAGACGATGCCACTGTTGCCGCCTGCGGCTGCCGTCGCTAAATTCACAAAAGGTTTGAATGACAATGACAAAACTCCGCCGTTTGTAGCTGTGGAAAGGAGCGGAGTAATGCTGAACGGAAAGATGAGCAACGCAGCGCGCGCCACTTTGATTGGGCTTGCGCAAGTGATGCTGCGAACCGACGAATCCGCGCGACTCCGTTATCTGAAAGAGGAGGAAATAACGCACATCCTAAACAAGGACGCACATGGTTGCAGGGAAGGGATGGAAGAAAAGGCAAACACTCCGGCAGGCTGCCCAGAAAGGTTTAATCATGCCAACGAAAAGAGCTCTCACGTTTGAGCGGGCGATGACAAGAGCCGAGTCATATGTAAGCCACAAGAAAAAGGTGGCTTGGCTTCTCGACAAGGCAACCCGCAAAGCCGCACAACACTACGAATCTCTCCTTGCGTCCTGGGAGAGCTTCCAGATGTTCATTCGTCTCATCCGGTGCTGGCTGGCAAACATATACGCCGCGCCAGTCGAATCGATTCTCATGGCCGTCGGCGCTGTCATCTATTTTGCTAGTTCCTTTGATGTGATTCCTGATGCCGTTCCAGTTCTGGGGTTGGTGGATGACGTGTGGGTGATCAACTCTGTGGCGAGGGCAAATCTCGGAGGGATCAGCAGCTTTCGGAATTGGGAAGTTTTTTCAAATAACCGGAGTCGAGTGGTGCTGGTGGTGATCCTCGGGGTGTGATGCGAGCCCTCATCAACTTCGTTGGGCGTGGCGATCGCAGGATTCAAGTTCATCGTCAAGATAGGACGAGTTCGCGCTAGAGTAGTCCTGTGATAAGGATTCCGTCCTGGCGCTCCCGCGCCTATAATCCGGCGGTAGGGGGGCAAATGTTCACGAGGAGAGTCTTTGCCGGATGCGCCATTGCCCTGCTTGCGGCGAGCGGTGTCGCGCAGGAGCACGAGCATGGAAAAGGCGAAAAGTTAGGCGCGGTGCACTTTGCCACGTCATGCAATGCTGAGGCGCAGAAGGAATTCGATCGAGCGGTGGCGCTGCTGCACTCCTTCCAGTTCAATCACGCGATTCAAGGATTCAACGTCGCGCTCAAAAGTGATCCGACTTGCGGAATCGCACACTGGGGAATCGCCCTCAGCCAGTGGAGCAATCCGTTCGCGGCCGGCATCAAGGACAACAGCCAGCTACAGGCGGGACGCGAGAGCACCGAACGGGGTAAAGCCGCCGGCACAAAAACGGAGCGCGAACGAGCGTACATCGCGGCCGTCGCCAATCTGTACAGCAACTTCGAGAACACGCCACAGCAAGCGCGTTTACTCGCCTATCGAGATGCGATGGAAGCTCTCGCGTCGAAATATTCCGACGATCAGGAGGCGCAGATTTTCTATGCGCTAGCGCTTGCGGCTGCGGAAGAGCCGACCGACAAAACTTACGCCGCGCGGCTCAAGGCAGGCGCGATCCTGGAGAAGCTATTCCGGGAAGAACCGGACCATCCCGGGCTGGCGCATTACATCATTCACACCTACGACGTGCCGCCTCTGGCGGGAAAGGCGCTTATCGCCGCGCGGCGTTACTCCGATATCGCGCCTGACGCGCCACATGCGCTGCATATGCCGTCACACACGTTCACGCGTGTGGGCTACTGGCAGGATTCTATCGACAGCAACCGCGCTGCCGCGGCAGCTTCGCGTCGCGTGGGCCAAACGGCAGAGGAGCTGCACGCAAGCGACTACCAGGTTTACGCCCATCTGCAGATGGCGCAGGACGAAGCTGCCCGCAAGGTGCTTGAGGCACTACCGGAGATAGCCTCGCGGTTCGATCCGAGAATGGTGGTGAGCGGCGCGGCGGGTCCCGACGCCGGATACTTCGCGCTGGCAGCGATTCCCGCGCGCTATGCTGTCGAGCGTCACGACTGGCACCGGGCGGCGGAGCTGCAGCCAAGCGAAACACCGTTCCCTTACACCGATGCCCTAACCTGGTTTGCGCGCGGCATAGCAGCGGCCCGGCTGCATGACTCGGCAAAGGCCCAGGCGTCGGTCGCCGCGCTCCAGGACATCCGTACGCGTCTGGAGAAGGCAAAGGAAAGCTATTGGGCTGGGCAAGCCGAAATCCAGCGCCTCGAAGTGAATGCCTGGAGCTCATTAGCAGAGGGACGTAAGGACCTCGCTTTGACCATGATGAAGTCGGCAGCCGAGATGGAAGATGGTACCGACAAGAAGGCAATTACGCCCGGGCCGCTTGCACCTGCGCGCGAGCTTTTCGGCGAGATGCTGCTGGAGATCA
>WNFR01001289.1_pt1 | contig 28984 bp, 25 predicted proteins | sample 5400221 | NCBI WGS metagenome assembly WNFR01 (sample SAMN13153357, study PRJNA577476) | soil metagenome | isolation source: 40 cm soil under Madrone tree | place: USA:California | collected 2016-06-14
GTAATGAACCAGCGATCGAGCGACACCGCCGGGTCGACGAAGCCGCTGTTGCGGCCGCTAAAGCAAGCCATTTGCAATAACCCGCGCGGCCAGAGCTCGGGAAACTTCGTGCATTGCCGCCGCACCGCATTGGCGAAGGTGACGCCATGGGTCACGTCGAGCCAGCCGGCATTGTCGACGATGGGCTGATCGATCCGGGTTTGCAGCTTGAGGTCCAGCATCAACAGGTTTCGCGCATTGGCGCCCAGCAGCGGCCGATAGAGCTGGAGCGGCGGCCCAGCCCCGCGCTCGGCCGTCAGGGCCAAGGCGCGGCGCACGTTCATTCCATCGTAGTCGGAGATCGCCGGCGCTGATTTTCCACCGCCCCAGTGTGCGAGTGCTCCCGCGTAGTCGCGAAACTCGGGAATCAAATCCTCGCGCGTCGCATAGACGAAGGAGCGGACGAGAGAGTGCAGCAGTGGCAGTTCGACGGCCGCTCCCAGGCGCCGGATCAGATCGCCCGCTTTCGCCGTGTAGATGAGCGAATGGCCGAAATCGGCATAATGCGCCAGCGCCGCGCGGCTGAAAGCGCGTTCGAGGTCTGAAGAATGGAGTCCACTCGCCAACGCGCCGCGTAGCCGGGCGATGGCAGAGGCTTCGTCTTCCGCCTCGATGGCGGCCAGGAATTCGTTTTCGTCCCAGGGCTGCGTCCCGGCGGCGAAGGGATGCTCGGCCTGGCGCAGGCAATTCTCGGCGAGATGAGCCAGGCTCTCCAGCAGACAGATAAGCTGAGCCTCTCTATCGCCCTCGCGCTCCTCGTACAGCGCCAGCCAATCCGCCATGCCGGCATAGGCATGAGTCCAACCGTATTCGAGGCACTGCCATGACCCGCCGATTGCCGCACGCAAGGCCTCGCGGGGATCGCCGAGTTCGGCCAGCCGCGCCAGATCGCGCGCCAAGCGCTCGTAATCCTCATCTTCGAACGCGCCCTTGAGGCTGGCCATCACGCTCGCCCGGCGGATCTCGATGGGCGGTTCCCTCATATCCAGCCACACATCGCCCTCGTGTACCTTCACCGGATATGTTCGCAGACCCTCGCCGCGATCGAGATTGGCTCCGGTCTTGAGATCGAACTTCCAGTTGTGCCAGTTGCAGGTCAGCACGCAGCCTGCGCCCAGCGTCCCCTCGCGCAAGGGATAGCCTTCATGGGGGCAGCGATTGTTGCAGGCGAAGACGCCATCGGGCGTCGAGAAAAGGGCGATCTGGCGACCTTCATGACGGAACAGCGCACGGCCATTGCGCTGCAAGCCTGCGAGGTCTATAGCCCTGATCCAATTGTTGTTTTTTCCAATTCCATCGTCCATGACCGAAGTCTGGACCGGTCGGAATGTCAGGTCAACAGGCAGCGCCCGCCGATAGAGCCTCAGTTTGAATATTCGGCTCCGACCCCTTGATCAATTAACGACAGGCGTTTCACGATAGTGGCCGGCGCGAGGATTGCGCCTGGAGCAATGACGGCATTAGCTCCGACCTTGGTGCGATCACCAACTAGAGCCCCGAACTTTTCCGCACTCGTGTTAATCCATTTGCCCCTATGCAAGAATGAGATGGACGGATCGGCCCGCTCATTTCGGTAGTTCGCGATGATCAATCCGGCTTCGAGGTTGACCTCGCGATCGAGGATGCTGTCACCGACAAAATTGAAATGAGCAAGTTTTGATTCACCAAAGACGAACGAAGACTTTAGCTCAGCGCCAGGCCCAAGAATACAGTTCGCTTCCAGCCAGCAGCCGCCACGAGCGTATGCACCTGCTGCGATGAAGGAGCCTGGCCCGATGATTGCGGAACCCTTGATGATTGCCCCCTCCTCTATGGTCGAGGTCAAGTGGACCGCTACGTTGCCGCTCACGGTGTAGCCTTCGCCCAGTCGGTTCAGAAGCCGCTCGACAATTTCGGCTGCGCGAAGCGTCAACTCCCATGGCGCGCTATCGGAAAACTCGCCAAGCGCCGATGCTCGGAACCCGGCGATCTGTTCATCGATGACCCGCATTGCTAACTCCTACCGCTACAACCGTGATCGTGGCGGAGGCTGGTAGGGTCTGCAATCCTCCCCCATCGCAGACATTCAAACTGAGACACTACCCGCCCGCCGCCATCAGGGCTTCCGCTTCGGCCAGATCCTCGGGCCGGTTGGCATTGAAGAAAGGGTCGACGCGGTCGACGCCAAAATCGACAACGGCCAGGCGGTAACGTGCGGTCCAGCGGTCGACCTTGCGAGTGCCCTCCTCCGCCAGGGCGCGGCGCAGATCCTCGCGCAAAGCGACCGGCCAGAGACCGACCACGGGATGCTGCCGGCCGTTGCTGGCGGCGAGCGCGATATCGGCATCCTCAGCTGCCCGGGCGCTATGCAAACGCCGAGCGAGGTCGCGCGGCAGAAACGGCGCATCGCTGGGCACGGAAAGCAGCAGCGGGCACTCCGGTGCATGGATCGCCGCCCAATCGAGACCCGCCAGCACGCCCGCCAAGGGCCCGGCGAATCCGGCAATGCTGTCGGCGGCGACGGGAAGCCTGAATTGCGCAAAGCGCGCGGGATCGCCATTGACATTCAGCACCAGATGTCTCGTCTGGGGCGTCACGCGTTCGATGATATGGGCGAGGATCGGCCGGCCGGCGAGCAGCCGCAGGCATTTATCGCCGCCGCCCATTCGCCGCGCCAACCCGCCGGCCAGAAGCAGCCCGACTATGTCGCTCCGCGCCTGCGCCAGGGATTCCTTCGACGGTTTGGCTTCAGCTGGCATGGTTCGGCAAGGACACCTTGCCCCCCGCACCCGGCGTCGCCGGGGCAGTGTCCGTCGGTTCGGCTTCGAAGAAGAAATTCCGCATCGCGCAAATATGCGGCCCCGCCGAACGCATCACAAGCCTGCCCGGCCCGCGCCAATTGGTTCGCGCCATCGCCTGTGATAGTTTCACCGTCAATGGTGGGTCCTAAAATTTGCATCATTGGCGCGGGTCCCAGCAGCATCGCCGCGGGCACATCCCTGCCTGAGGCAGGGTTGAGCGACATCGCGATTTTCGACAATGTCGCGCAGAAAATCGATGGGCTTATAGGTCCCGCCAGAGAAGATTTCGCGTGCTACGGGCATCGAGGGGGATTGTCGAAGCAGCGAAATGAGAATTTTTCCCCCGGGGCGATCGATGTTGACCTGCCTGCCCCCAGTTCCCCATGGAACGAGCATAGCCCCCAGAGCGTCCGCGTCCAGCACTGTTGCTTGCCAGCCGCGCCCCTCGCCGCCAGTATCGAACATGCTCCTGCGCCAACTGGTTTATCTGCGCGCCCTTTCCCGCGAACGCCATTTCGGGCGAGCCGCCACCGCTTGCGGCGTCTCTCAACCGACCCTCTCGGCAGCGATCAAGCAACTCGAGACGGAATTCGCCGTGCCCATCGTGCAGCGGGGCCAGCGCTTCGAGGGCTTCACGCCTGAGGGAGCCCGCATCGTCGACTGGGCTCAGCGAATCCTGGCCGATTGCGACGGGCTGAACCAGGAAATCGGCCAGCTGCGCCAGGGTCTGGTGGGCCACCTGCGTATCGGCGCCATTCCCACAGCCCTATCCATGGTACCGCGGCTGACCACGCCATTTCATGCCCGCCACCCCAGTGTCGCCCTCAGTGTGCTCTCGCAAACCTCGCAGCAGATCCAGCGCGCCCTCGACAATTTCGAGATCGATATCGGGGTGACATATCTGGACAACGAGCCTCTGGCTAATGTCCAGACATTGCCCTTCTATCGCGAGCGCTATGTCTTGGTGACGCCAAGCGACAGCGCCGTCGGTCGTCACCGGAAGATCTCCTGGGCCGAGGCCGCCGAACTCCCCCTCTCTTTGCTGACGCCCGACATGCAGAATCGCCGAATCCTGAATGACTTATTCCGCCAGGTGTCCGCCAAACCGCATACCGTGATCGAGACGAACTCCGTAGCCACACTCTGGGCCCATTTGCGCCAGGGGGGGTGGTCGAGCGTCATGCCCCAAACATTTCTCGCCCTTTTCGGCGCCTTCGAGGGTTTGCGCGCCATCCCCCTCATCGACCCGGAAGCAAGCCACGTCATCGGCCTGACCATGGCCGATCGCGAACCCCTGTTACCGGTTACCCGGGAGATGCTTGAGATCGCCAAGACGGTCGGTCGCCAACTCGACCGGCATCTCGCCGTAACTTAGGGACCACCTAAAAATCGGGGCTCAATCGGGCCCGTATCCAATCCGCCATCGGCTCTCGATCGGTTGGTATACCCGAGGGGCAAATGCAACGGCCATTTTTTGCCCCGCCAGCGAACAAGTGTTCTTCCCGAACGATATGCCGGGACAGTAAGATGCGCCGCCATGCCGCCCGGAGTTTACCGCGTTTTCGCTTTCCTGCTGTCGTGTGCGGTGCTTTTGGAGGGTAGTCCGGCGGCAGACGCCTCGACATATCAGGAAACCCCCTCGCTTATGGCCGATGTGGCGGCAGGATCGCTGCCGCCGGTGGAAAAGCGTTTGCCGGCCGCGCCCCTTGTCGTCGACATGAAGGCGGAAGGCAAGCTGTCGGGCAAACCGGGCGGCACGCTTCGCATGCTGATCGGCCAGGGCGGCGATGCCCGCAGTCTGGTTCCCTTCGAATACTCGCGCCTCATCGTCTATGACCAACGGTATCGCCTGGTCCCGGATATCCTTGCCAGCTTCGACGTCCAGGACGGGCGGATATTCACCTTTCATCTGCGCCCCGGACATCGCTGGTCCGACGGCACGCCGTTCACCAGCGAGGACTTCCGGTATTTCTGGGAAGACATCGCCACCAATCCAGCCCTGACCCCGGACGGTTTGCCGCCGGCGCTGATCGTCAACGGCACGCCGCCGAAGGTGGACGTCGTCGACGAGACGACAATTCGCTACAGCTGGGCCTGGCCCAACCAAGCTTTCCTGCCGGCGCTCGCCGGGGCCGCGCCGCTCATCATCTTCCGGCCTGCCCATTATTTGAAACAGTTCAATCCGAAATACAGCAGCGCCAAGGTAATCAGCCGGCTGCTGGCCGACGCCAAAGTGGACGATTGGGTCGATTTGCATCGCCTTCGGGACGACCCGCTGTTTCTCAGCAACCCCGATATGCCGACACTGGCGCCCTGGATCAGCCTGTCCCGCCCCGGCAGCGAAGCCTTTGTGGCCGTGCGCAACCCCTACTACCATCGCGTCGACAAGGACGGCCGCCAGCTTCCCTATCTCGATCGCATCATGCTGATCCCCCAACTTAGGTCGGAGACCTTGTCCACCGTCATCTCCGGCAAAAGCGATCTGCAGGCGATCGGGTTGTCACTGGCCGATCTGCCGGCGCTGCGCGATGCCGCGGGCAAGGGCACCATCAAGCTTGATCTATGGCCGAGCGGCCGGGGGTCCCAGCTCGCCCTCTATCCCAATCTCAACGCCGCCGATCCCGTGTGGCAGAAGTTGATGCGCGATCTTCGGTTTCGCCGGGCGATCTCGCTGGCCATCGATCGGACGGCGATCAACCAGCAGGTTTATGCAGGCATGGCCAAGCCGCGTGCCAACACGCTGCTACCCGATTCGCCGCTGTTCGATCCCGACGCCCAACGCGCCTGGAGCGAATACGATCTTGCCCGCGCCCAGGAATTGCTCGACGAGATCGGCCTCAAACTCGACAACAAATACAAGATACGGCGCCTTCCCGACGGTCGGCTGCTGTCGCTGCTGGTAGCGACCCAGGGCACGGATCCTTCCGAAGTCGCCATACTGCGTCTTATACAGGAAAGCTGGCGCAAGATCGGCATCGAACTGATGATCGGCGCGCCCTTGCCCAGCCAATTTCACGTTCGTATCGCCGACGGCCGGACGGTCATGTCCATTGCCGAGGGATTGGCGGACGGGCTGGCTACGCCCCAGATGAATCCCTTCGAATTGGCCCCCTCAAGCGAATTGCAGCTGCAGTGGCCGCGCTGGGGGCTTTATGAGCAGAGCCGCGGCGCCAAAGGCGAAGCCATCGATTCGCCGGCGGCCCTCAAGCTCGTGGATCTCTGGAAGACTTGGCGCGACTCCCCGAAGGACGCCGACAAGGCCGCCGCTTGGCACCAAATGGTGAAAATCCATGCCGATCAGGTTTTCACCATCGGCCTCGTCGGCGAAGTCCCTCAGCCCGTGGCCGTCAACCCGCGCCTGCGCAACATTCCCGAGCGGGACTTCTATAACTGGGAGCCGGGCGCCTATTTCGGCCTTTATCGGCCGGACAGCTTCTGGCTCGACGACAAGCCCTAGGGTCCAGTACCCCCAACCATTGTGGGGGCGACAAGGCCCCATCGGGGCCTTATATTCCGCCGTATACAACCAATATGCCCGGCATGATCGATCCCTTCGGACGGACCATCAGTTATCTTCGTGTTTCGGTGACGGATCGCTGCGACTTCCGCTGTGTGTATTGCATGGCCGAAGACATGACCTTTCTGCCGAAGGCGGAAATCCTATCACTGGAAGAGTTGGACCGGCTGTGCAGCGCCTTCGTTCGCCAGGGCGTGCGCAAGCTGCGCCTGACCGGGGGCGAGCCGCTGGTGCGCAAGAACGTGATGAGCCTGGTGCGAAGCCTGTCGCGCCATCTGGACAGCGGGGCGCTGGACGATCTGACCTTGACAACCAACGGCAGTCAGCTCGTCCGCTATGCCGGCGAACTCGCCGCTTGCGGCGTGCGCCGGGTCAATGTCTCCATCGACACGCTGGACCCCCGGAAATTCACCACCATCACCCGCTGGGGCCGCCTGGACCAGGTGTTCGAGGGCCTGGCCGCAGCCAAAGCCGCCGGTCTGACGATCAAGATCAACGCCGTGGCGCTGAAAGGCGTCAACGAACAGGAATTCGACGGCTTGATCGAATGGTGCGGCAAGGAGGGATTCGATCTGACGCTGATCGAGGTCATGCCCATGGGCGATATCGGCGGCGAAAACCGGATCGACCAGTATCTGCCCCTTTCCCTGGTCCGCGCCCGGCTGGCGCAGCGCTGGACCCTGGAAGACATCGACTACCGCAGCGGCGGGCCGGCCCGATATGTGCGCATCGCCGAGACGGGCCGTCGGCTGGGGTTCATCACCCCGCTCACGCATAACTTCTGCGAGAGCTGCAACCGAGTGCGGCTCACCTGCACCGGCACCTTGTACATGTGCCTGGGCCAGGATGACGCGGCCGATCTGCGCCAGCCGCTGCGCGCCAGCCCCGACGATGATCTGCTCGATGAGGCGATCGCTGAAGCGATCTCTCGCAAGCCCAAGGGCCATGATTTCATCATCGACCGCCGGCATCAGTCGCCGGCCGTCGCCCGCCATATGAGCGTCACCGGCGGATAAGAGCGGCGGTTAAGGTCGATCTGGGGATCGCTACTCTATTTTGATCTGATGGGCAAAGGCGACGCCATCGGTGATGGTAAGTTGCTTGAAGCCGAGCAGTTTCAGGAAATCCAGGAACGTGGCGTATTCGGCGATGCTGTTCTGTTGAAAGAACTTGGTCGCGCGAGCCGAGGCCGTCAGCGTGGCCAACAATGCGCGCGCGCGATAGACAGTGCTGAGTTCGCCATCGCTCATGCCCACAATGATCAGCTTGTCGGCCTCGTCGCCCTTGGCGAAGAAGAGATAGCCCGCGGCATAGGGCTTGCTCTCGATTTCCTTGGCCAAGCCCGTGACGAAGCCAATGCGCCGGCTGCGGTCACTGTCAGGCAGCTGCGCGACTCGGGCTTGATAGGTCTCCGTCGATTTCGGCTTGGGGTAGTAATAGCCTGCCTGGGAATCGTCGGCGAAGGCGGGCCGCAATGTCGCCGTCGCGAGGACAAAGGCCAAAACCGCAAAAATCATCCGGCGCATTGCCGCGATCCTTCCCTGATTGTCGGTCGGGCAAGCTTGGATGCTCGCCCTGGCCTTGGCAAGCCGATATAGTCGCCGGCATGCTTGACGCCTGTCGACGCCCGACGAAATCCACCTTGACCATTGCCTTCCTCGCCGCCGACAGCCCCGAGGCGCGCCGCGCGTTGGGCCGGCTCGCCAAGCGCTATCCCCAGGTAGCGCCCAGTAAAGCCGACGTCATCGTGGCCCTGGGCGGCGACGGCATGATGCTGGAATCGCTGCATCGCTTCATGGGCCGCGGCACCCCGATTTACGGGATGAACTGCGGCACCATCGGGTTCCTCATGAACAAATACAACGAGGCGGACCTGCCGGCCCGCCTCGCGGCGGCGCAACTTGTGAAGCTTCACCCTTTGACAATGACCGCACGCACGCTTTCGGGCAAAACGGTGAAGGCACGCGCAATCAATGAAGTCGCATTGCTGCGCGAGACGCGCCAGACGGCGAAAATCGCCATCACCATAGATGGCGTGGTGCGCATGCCGGAATTGATTTGCGATGGCGTTCTGCTGTCCACGCCTGCCGGCAGCACCGCCTACAATCTGTCCGCCCATGGCCCGATTCTGCCGCTGGGCTCCGGCGTGCTGGCGTTGACCCCGATCAGCGCCTTCCGCCCGCGGCGCTGGCGCGGCGCCTTGTTGCCCCATTCGGCGAAGGTCCTGCTGGAAATTCGCGAAAGTGCCAAGCGGCCGGTCTCCGCCGTGGCCGATTCCCTCGAGGTACGCGATGTGAGAGAGGTGGCCGTGCATGAGGATCGAAGCGTATCACTGAAGCTTCTCTTCGATCCCGAGCACAATCTGGAAGAACGCATCCTGCAGGAGCAATTCGAGCCCTGACGGTTGAATAAGCGGCAAGCGCCGCCTCAAGTGTTCTCGCGCGCGAAGCCGACAATCACCGTCATCAGCCGGCGCATATCGGCCTTCAAGTTTTTAAACCCTGCGGTTTTGGCGACCAGCGCCTCGTCCAGATAGAGGCGGCGATTGATTTCGATCTGCAGGCTGTGGCGCCCGCGCGCCGGATCGCTGTAGCGGGCGACCAGCTCGGCGCCCTTGAAGGGATCGTTCAGGCGAACGCTGTAACCCATGGCGATCAGACTGTCGCGCAGGAGAGCGGTGAACGCCGGCGCGCAGGCCGCGCCATCGAGATCGCCCAGCACGAAATCGGCCCGCGCCGAAGTGTTGCGGCCACGCCCCATCGCCTTCATCGAATGCCAATTGACGTGCCAGACCGCGCCGAAGCGCTCATGGGTCTGGTCCAGCATGGATTTCAGTTCGGCGTGGTAGGGCCGGTAGAAACCGGCTATCCGGCCTTCCACCTCGGCCACCGCCAGCGGCCGGTCGTAGATGGGCAGTTGCGGGCTCAGCAGACGGCGCAGCAGGCCGAGGCCGCGTTCGCTGCGTCTGCTGGGCTCGGCCCCGTGGGGCCAGGGTTCGGCCAGCAGGCTCTCGTCGATGTCCGCCTCGTGCCGGTTCGGATCGATATAGCTGCGTGGAAACAAGGCGGCCAGAAGCGAAATTCCTTCGCCCGGCGCATCGGCGATCAGATCGTCGACAAAGGCATCCTCGGCCCGGCGCAGGAGCTCAAAGGGCGCCGAATGCCCGAAGTCATCCGGGTAATCCCGGCCGCTATGGGGCGAATCGTACACCACCGGCGACGCCGCATCGACCGACGGATCGTGGCGCTCGAAAACACCGGGCCGATGAAGGCGCCCCATCGAACCAGCCCTTGCCAGTCTATCGCGAGAACGGATATCCATGGTCTAACACTGTCTCACAGTCCGTGGAGTTCGGCTTGTCCCAATCAATCGCCAGCCTCGAGATGATGCGCCGGCTGGTGGCAATGGATACGACCAGCCGCAACTCCAATCTGGGGATCATCGAATTCATCGGCGACTACCTGGCCAAGCTCGGTATCGGAAGCCGGCTGGTGCACGATGAGTCCGGCCGCAAGGCCAATCTCTACGCCACGCTAGGTCCCGCCGACAAGCCCGGCATCGCGCTTTCCGGCCATACCGACGTGGTGCCCATCGACGGCCAGGACTGGTCGAGCGATCCCTGGACCGTCGCCGAGCGCGACAAGCGCCTGTACGGCCGCGGCACCGCCGACATGAAAAGCTTTCTGGCGGTGGTGCTGACCAGCGTGCCGGAATTGCTGCGCCGAAAACTCAGCACGCCCATCCACCTTATTTTTTCCTATGACGAAGAAATCGGCTGCGTCGGCGTGCGCCGGTTGCTCGACGTGCTGCGCGACGCACCGGTCAGGCCGCTGGCCTGCATTATCGGCGAGCCGACTGAGATGAAGGTCATCGTCGGCCATAAGGGCAAGCTGAGCCTGCGCTGCCGGGTGCGGGGCCGCGAATGCCATTCCTCGCTCGCGCCCCAAGGGGTGAACGCGGTCGAATATGCCGCCGAGGTCATCGCCCATTTGCGTGCCATGGCCCGGCGCAGTGCAGCCGAGGGACCCTTCGACCAGGACTTCGACGTGGCCCATTCCACGGTCCATACCGGCACTGTCCAGGGCGGAACGGCGCTGAACATCGTGCCCAAGGACTGCAGTTTCGAATTCGAGTTCCGCCATGTGCCGGGCGTCGATCCGCAAGCCCTGCTGGCCGAGGTTCAGGGATTTGCCGAAACGAAACTTCTACCCCAGATGCAGGCCATCGATCCTTCGACGGGGTTCTCCTGGGAGCCCCTGTCCTCATTCCCTGGTCTCGATACGCCGGTCGACAGCGAGGTAGTGACCTTCGTCAAATCGTTGACCGGCGCCAACTCGGTCGGCAAGGTCGCCTTCGGCACCGAAGCCGGGTTGTTTCAGGAAACGGGCATACCGACCGTCATCTGCGGCCCCGGCAATATTGCCCAGGCCCATAAGCCCGACGAATATATCGAGATCGAACAGGTTGCCCTCTGCGAAGCCTTCATGGGCCGGCTGATGGACCGCCTTTGCAGCCGGCCGGCCTGAGGCCGGGCGCTGCGGTTGCGACGATTCGGCGCCCATTTATGTCGCGTTGACGCAATCGATCTTGAGACGAAACGATAGTGTAAGCGCGCATGAAGATTGGCCAGATGCGAATTGAGGATATCCTATCACGGGCGGCGGTCGAGGCCATTCAGCGCCCGACGGTGCAGGCCACGGGCTTGCCCGCCATCGCCTATACCAGCCCCGAGTTTCTGAAGCTGGAGCAGAATCTCCTGTTCGCCCCCGGTTGGATCTATGCCGGCCGGGCCGCCGAGCTTGCCCAGCCCGGCGATGGACGTCCGGTAGAGATCGCGGGAAAACCGTTGATCCTTCTCCGCAACCGCACCGGCGATATCAAGGCCTTCCACAACGTCTGTAGCCACCGCAACGCCTTGCTGGCGCGCGAGCCCTTTGGCGGAAGACCCACCATCACCTGCCCCTATCATTCCTGGACCTACGACCTCGATGGCCGTCTGATCCGAACACCCCATATCGGCGGCCAGGACGTCCACAAATGCGCGGGGATCGAGCCCTCCGAACTGGGCTTGCGGCCCGTGCGCATCGAGAGTTGGGCGGGACTTCTGTTCGTCAATCTGACCGGCGATGCGCCATCCCTGGTAAGTTGGATGAAACCGCTCACCGAGCGCTGGGGCGCTTACGACTTCAGCCAATTGCGCCATGGCGGCGGACGAAGCTATGAGCTCAACACCAACTGGAAACATGCCGTCGAAAACTACCTCGAGAGCTATCACCTGCCCTGGGTTCACCCGGGCTTGAACAGCTATTCCCGCATGTCCGATCACTATTGCTTCCTCGCCGGGACGGATGCCGGCGGCCAGGGCACGGAGGTTTATGCGCCCGGCAACAAGGATGGCCAAGCGCTCCCCGCCATGGCGCTGCCCAAAGCCCAGGTCAAGCGCGGCGAATATCCCGTGCTGTATCCCAATCTTTTGACGGGTGTGCAGTCCGATCATTTCTTCCTGATCGAAGTCATCCCCGTCTCGCCCGAGGTGACGCGGGAGCGTTTCGAGATTTTCTTTTTCGGCGATGCCGCCATGGACGATGCCCATCGCGCGATCCGCGATCAGACAATAGAGCGCTGGAACGATGTCTTCGTCGAGGATATCGACGTGGTCGGGCGCTTGCAGCAGGGCCATGCCTCGCCGGCCGCAACGGGCGGACGTTTCTCGCCGGCGCAGGATCAGCTCGTGCATCACTTCCAGCGCTGGGTGATCGAGCGCATGCTAGTCCGCGAGGCGCTGGCCAGCGCCGCGGAATAAGTGCAGGCGTGCAACGCTGCGCCCCAATTCTGCATTCCTGCTAACTCCGCATCAAGGAAAAATCACGACATTGCCACCACTCGGCCCGCGAGCCGCGTGGTTTGTGGAGCGCGAAGAAGCCGCCGCCGGTGGGGAGAAAAAACCTCTCCCTCGTGGTTGCGACTGGGTCGCAGAGTCACCGCCTCGCGGCCCCAACAGTATCGCCCCCACGGGCGGCAGCTTCTTCACCAGCCCGATCGCAGCGATCACCACGGTTGCAAGGAGGCGCGATGCTGCGTCACATCGCCCTGGTCGCCAGGACCAAGCATGTTTCCTTGGCCGAGGCGACGAGGGTCGCGGCGGCGCTGCAGAAGCAGGTGGCCCGCGATGCCGGCCCGATCTGGGGGCTGCAGGCCTCCATCTCCGCCTTTGCCACGCTCAAGGATGTGCCTATCGGCTATTGGCCGGTTCTGATCATGGATGACATTCACCACCCTGGCGCCGCAGGCGTCCATCCCGACAAGTACGGTCGGCCCTTCGCCCTTGTTGAATACGGTCCGACCTGGTCGCTGACGGTCAGTCATGAATGCCTGGAAATTCTCGTGGACCCGAGCGGCAACCGGCAATTCTTCGGCCCTTCGCCGGCCCCGGGGCAAGGCGAGGTGAGCTTCCTGGTCGAGGTCTGCGATCCCTCCGAGGGCGCGCAATTCGCCTACACCATCGACGGGGTATTGCTCTCCGATTTCTGCACGCCGAATTTCTTCGAGCACGCCGGCGCCGGCGCGCGCTACAGTTTCACCGGCGCCATCAAGCAGCCCCTCGAAGTTCTGAAGAACGGATATCTCAGCTGGTGCGAGCCGGTTTCCAAAAGCTGGTATCTGGAACAGTTTTTGGGCAGCAGTCCGAAATTCATCGACCTGGGATCGCCGAGCGCGGCATACCGCTGCATGCGGGAGTTCACCAATCGCGGCGAAGTGGATCACCGCCGATTGTCCCACGTCAGCGCTGCCTCGACGGTGATGCGTCACGCCGTGGCCCGGCGCCGGCAGCATGTCGATGCCTCGGCCGCTTTTGCCGAATTCCTGGACGAGGAGATTGCCGATCTCGGCCGACGCTTGGGCGGCGCTGCCGGCCGGCCCAGAAGCCGGCAGGATCAATTCATTGCTGACAGCAGGGCCGACAAATCGCCGAGGCGGGTGAGCGTCCGGGTGTTATCGCCATCGAAGACGAAAATCGAGAGGGCATCGGAGCCATAGTGGGCCGGGTCCTGGTTGACGCCCAGGTGCCGCGTCCCGACCCAGAGTTGCAGCACGACATAGCGGTTGAGGGAGGGCTTGCCGTCGGCGCCGTAGAACAGGGCCTGGCCCTCACTGCACAGGGTCACGTCGGCATTGTTGGGGGCATTGTTGCCTTGTGTTCCCGTACCGCTTGAGCTGCTGCCCGACGTGCCGCCCGTGCTGTCGTTACCTTGGGTTGTATCGGACTCGCTGCCCTCATCGCCGCATTCCGCCGTGGTCCATTCGATCTGTGCCCGCTTCCCGATCTGCGCGGCGAACCAATCGAGAAGGCCGGTGGCCGGCAAACGGGGATCGAACTGGCGAGCGGTCAATTTCTTGAGGACGCTATCGGCCTGGGCGTCATAAGGCGATTGCCCTGCGGGCGGGACCTGGGCACCAGAACTGGCAGGGTTGGACGATTGATCGGGCGAGGTTGTGGAGGCCCCGGCAGCCGGCGGTTCCCCGCCGCTTGGGGCCGGCGGCGCGGTACCTTGGGCCAAGGCCAAATCCGCCGAGCCCAGCAGCACAACAACGGCAAGAATGGTTCCACGCACGGCGGTCGCTTCCCAGGCCTCTGATTCGAAGTCTAGCCGAGGTTACGCCATTGGCGATAGCCTCGCTCGTGATCGTCGATGATCCCGCATGGCGACCGCCCTACAGCCTCGACAGGCCGGCCGAATGGCCGAGGTCAAAGGGACTTATCGCCCCCTATCTGTCCGATCGACTCCGCGATGGCACGGCCCTGACATATCTCGCTTTGGTTGAGGAGGCGCGCGGCGGCGCGTGCGCGCCATCGATCTGCTGCGCCAGGCCATCGATCCGGATTTTACCGGCGGCTTGAACAATCTCGGAAATACCTTCGTCCAGGCCGACTGGCCGCTGCCTTCGACGTCGATCGCGGTAAGGATTAGTTCTTACGGCTTGAGCCCTGCACCGGGGCCGGCGCGGCACGAGGGACGATCGGCGATGTCGCGGTGGGCACCTCGGAACTGTCGTCGAGGCTATAGATATCGGGACGGAACTGGGCAACCCCGTCGGCATCGACCCAGGCGGTCTGATAGGTCAGCATGATCGGCAGCGGATCGGCCAAAGGCGCGGAGATGGTGGTCGCCTTATGCACGACGTCGTCGATGCGGCTGCGCGGCCAATTATGGTCATTGCGCAACAGATATGCCGCCAAGTCGACGGGATGCTCGGTACGCACGCAGCCCGAGCTGAGCGAGCGAGCGGGGAGGCCAAACAGGGCTTGGACTGGCGTGCCGTGGACAAAGACAGCGTAATCGTTGGCAAAATCGAACTTCACGGGACCAAGCGCGTTTTCGGGGCCCGGATCCTGACGAAGGGCGAAGGGCATGTTGTTTGGACCATATCGAGTCCAGTCGATGGTGTCGGAATCGATCTCTCGGGCGCCGGCACCCCAGCCATCGTAGACGCGAATGTTGTGCGTGCGAAAAAATGTGGGATCGGCGCGCATTCGGTTGAGCTCGTCGATGCGGGCGATTTTCGCCGGCACCACCCAGATCGGGTTGAAATCGATGCGGCGAATCACGCTCTGCAGCAGCGGTGTAGGCCGGTCCTTGCGGCCGACGATGACCTTGTTGAAGAAGGTCACTTGGCCATGCTCGACCAGCGACAATTCCATGCCCGCGACGTTGATGTAAAGATAGCGCTCGCCCATGGCCCGGTTGAGTTTTCGGAAGCGCTGCAAATTGAGCAGGATCTGCCCCAGGCGTTGATCGGCCGGCACATTTAAAGCGGTGAGCGTTTGGGTGCCCACCTTCCCATCGGCGTCGAGGCCGTGACTCGATTGGAATTTGCGCAATGCCACGGCCAAGGCATCGTCGAATTTGTTGGGCTGGGGGCCAAGTGCCGCCAGTTCGCCGGTGGCAAGCAGGCGTTGGCCCAGGGCGGCCACCCGCGGATCCACCATGCCCTTTTCCAGCTTCGGCCCACTAGGAACTGTCAGCCAATTGCCCGCCGTCGCGTAGCGCCGATAGATCGGCAAGGCGCGCCGCAGGCGCCAATAATAGAAATTTGTCGGCAAATGATTGGCAATGAAGTCGCGAGCATCGCCCAGGCGCGCCGCTGCCAAAAGCGCCGGCGGCGCCAGATCACCTGAATCTTCGATACCCGCCAATAACGTGCCGCTCAGCAGCAATTCCAGCGCGGCAATTTCCTCCGGCGCCTTGGCTTGGCCATGCGCCGCGAGCGCGGCCAACTGCGGTTCGACCGTGTCCATGCCGGCGGCCTTGGCGGCCTGGAAGGCGTCAACCAGCGCAGCGCCGCGGGGCCCGAGCCCGCCGTCGTCCGTCCAAATCGGCGAGTAGCCGACGGCACCATAGCTGGCGTCGAGAAGCTGACCTGGCAGTTGCACGCCGGCCACGCTCAACCCATCGCCGGCACCCGTCAGCAATTTGGCCAATGCCGCAGCCACGGCGCTTGCTGGCGGGCGGGCCGGTTGGGCCGGCACGGCTATGGCCGGGCTCGAGGGCGGCGGCGCGGCGGCGCCCTTGTCGCTCGCAGCCCAAGCCGGCGAGAGAAAAAAACCGATGACAAGAAGCGCGCCGGCCAGGCTGGAACCTGCGGCCGCCAAGGCCGGATGATTCACCTTCCCGATGGCCGGCAAACGGATTCTAGCCTTTGAGCGCTAACTGCGAACGACGCCGACCGCTCCGGCTCATCCGCTCGGCATGGCGACCGGAGACATAGACCCAAAGAGGATTGCGTACCGGCAGGATCGGTCCGCCATGCCAATGGAAAACCAGCAGGCTGTGGCTGTCGACCGACAGACCCCGCATGAACACGCTCCCGGACTTATGTGGAGGAACATAAAGATAGAATTCGCCGGACTCGTCCCAATCGAACCAGTTCGACAGCGGCATTTCCGGATCGGTGTTGGCGGCAAACTCGACCGGCTTGCCCGAAAGACGGATACGGCCCACCTTGAAGATCTCGATCGGCCAGGAGCTATTGTTGACGACCCGCATCTCGAGTTGCGAGGGCTCGGGACGTTCAGCCGGCCAGGGCGTCAGCATCACCCGAGGACGTGGCAGGAAACGCGCCCAGGCAAGGACCGTGCTGAGCCCAGCGCCCCAAATGGCGAAGGCTGCTATCCAATCAGCGTTCATCTCACCTTCCCTAGAGCATTGCGAGAAACCAACGACACCTCCACGGGTGCAATCCCGAAAACCGTGTTGCCCAACCGCCAACCCCAAAGGGCCCCGAACCGGCAACCATGTTAGCGGATGGGCCGCAGAACAGGTAGTGCCAAGCGATACAGGCGATGCATGCCCCGGGGCCAGGCTCCATCAGTTGAGTTAGACCAAGATTCAGAGATCAGTTTGAACCAGACCGATCCGATCTTGGTCAGGTGCCGCTCCCTGCTATTGAACGGTCATGCGCTGGCTCGGCGGCGGTGGCATATGCAGATGATAGCCTGCGGGGCAATAGGCCGTGCCATCGGTTTTCCACAACATCGGCGGCGGCTTGGGGGTGAATCCGGAATCGCTGGCGCAATCGCATACCGCCGTCTCGCAGGCCACCGGTAGATTTAGCGTCTCGCTTTGCTGCGGCGCGCAAGCCGCCAGGAGAAGACTCAAGGCGATCAACCCAACCCAACCTGTGACGTTTCGCCCGGCCCCAGCTCCTTGCGAACGCGGCGCGATCGAGCCGACATCGAGCCCCAACACCCCTCTCTTCGTCAACATCGAACACCCTTTGACTTTCCCGATGACGCTTGAGCTTAACGGATGATGGCGAAGACAAATAGCGCGCAACGTACTGGCCATCGAGATCGAATTAACTGCATGATTGAGATAGCACGTGGCTCTCCAAAAGATTGTTCTCGTTGTAGCTCCCTACCCCAATGCATGAGTGTCGAAAGTTCTGGCTTCGAAACATCTTAACCAGTTGTCAACCAGCAAGAACAAATCGTAGTTTGGTGCTGCGAACGGGAGCGGTCGTTTTAATTCGCCATGCAGCAGGAAAGGCGAGCCGACGTGGGGGGAGCGAGGCGTCTGGCGATTGCGGGTGCGGTGTTTGCGCTGGCCATGGCCGGCGGATTGAATATATCGACGGCGCAAACCAAGCTCGCACCCTCGCCCACCGGCCAGACCCGTTACGTCATAGGTAAACCCTATCAATTCGACGGCGTCTGGTATCGACCAGCAGTGGACGACGGCTACGATCAAACCGGCGTGGCCTCCATCTATCCCGCGCGCTGGGCCGGCCTCGCTACGACCAGCGGCGAAGTCTATGACCAGAACGCCATCACGGCAGCGCATAAGACGCTGCCACTGCCTTCCATGGCGCGGGTCACTAATCTCGAGAACGGCAGATCCATCGTGCTACGGATCAACGATCGCGGACCTTTCGTCGACACCCAGATCATCGAGCTGTCGCCGGCGGCGGCGGAACTATTGGGAATACCGAACCAGGCCACAGCACGCGTTCGTGTCCAGATCATGGCCGCGGAAAGTGCGGCGCTTGCCGCCTCGCTGGGCGGCGATGCCGTCGGGCGCAGCGGTGGTACCGTCCCACCAGCCCCAGCCCCCGTCGTCAAGGTGACAAGCCTGCCGATGCTGACGGGCCCGGCCGTTCAAGCGCTGAAACCGGTGCTCGTACCCACGCCACCGACTCCGACGCCGACGCCGATTGCAGCGCCCACGCCACCCCTGGTCGCGCCGGTGGCCGCGCTGCCCCCTACGCAGGCGCCAGTGATTCCCCCGACTCTTGTCGCGCCCGAACCGGCGAAGCCAGTAGCAGCACTGCCCCCTACGCAGGCGCCAGTGATCCCCCCGACCCCCGCCGCCCCCGAACCGGCAAAGCCGGTGGCAGCGGTGCCCCCTACGCAGGCGCCAGTGATACCCCCGACCTCCGCCGCCCCCGAACCGGCAAAGCCGGTGGCAGCGCCGACCGTGACTCAGGCGCCATTGGTTCCCCTGACCCTGAAGGCGGCCCCCGCGACGGCAGTGTCGGTGAGGATTGTCAACACCGTCGCTCCAGCCGCGAGCACGCCGCCGCCGGTATCGCCACCCCCCGAACCGCCGGCCGCCGGATCGGGGGTAACGGCGAGCACCGGCACTGCGCCGTTGCCGCTGACCCCAGCGGCGGTAAAGGCCCTTCCCGTGGATCTGCCGGCACAGATTTTCATCCAAACCGGCGCCTTCAAGGCGCCCACTGAAGCCGAGCAACTGCGAATCAAACTCGCCGACATGGGCAAGACCAAGATCGTACCGACCCGGCTTGGCACAACCCAATTCAATGCCGTCCTATTGGGCCCCATATCTTCGATGGCGGAGGCTCATCGATTGCTGAAGCAGATTGCCGCCATGGGTTATCCCGACGCGGTGCTGATTATCGAATAGTCCATGGCTAACCCGCGGTCCCCGGAACGCAAGATTGCAGGTTGGAACGGAGGAGATTTGATCGTGGCGGCATCCTGCCGCGGAGGGCCTGATGATCATCGGACATGATCCAAGCGTCCTGAGCGGCGCGAAGGTACGACGTTTTGCCGAATATTGGCAGAGCTTGCGCACCGGCGACAGGCTGCCGTCGCGCCGCGACCTCGATCCCGCGGCTTTCGTCTTCTGCCTGCCCAATGTCCTGCTCATGGACCTGACGCATTCACCGTTGCGGGTTCGCTATCGCCTTGTGGGCACCGCGGTCGTGGCGATCTCGAAACTCGATTTCACGGGCCGCTATCTGGACGAGCTATCCTTTCCCAATCCGCATTTCGACTGGACGGCGGTCTACCGCAAACTGGTCGACGATCGGCAGCCGCTTTACGGTTCCGTGCCGCTGGAAAGCACCTTGGGCGAGCGCAGATACGATCTCGGCTTGTTCCCGCTCTCCGGCGATGGCGAGACCATCGAAAAGGCGATTGCCGTCGAAGACTATGACTCTGTCGGCGGATGGCTGGAATACGCCAATGTCGCCGACGCCCGCGTCACCGGCGAGAACGACCGGCGCTAGATGATTCCCAGCCCGGAGGCGGCGTTGGATATCCCCGATCTCAGCGGCCCCTTCAAGCTGACCAACAGCAACGTCAGCATTCACATCCGCGGCGGAACGCTCGGCGTCTACGTCCTTGGCCCGCTCGGCGCGGACGGATATTTGGCCGTGAAGTTCACCGGCCGAACGGATGCCGATCTGGCCAGGGGCTTGCGCCAGCACGCCGACAAGTACGACGCTTTCGGATTTGCCCGCGCCGGTTCGTCACAGGAGGCATTCGAGATGGAGTGCCGTCTCTTTCACCATTTCGAGCCGGTGGATAACGCAACCCACCCCGCTCGACCGCCCGAGAGCGATTGGAAATGCCCGATCTGCCAAACTCTCGACGAGATCGCTCGACGGGGTGAACCCGATTAGGCGAGTTGCTGCAGCGCCGCTCTCAACTCGGCACTGCCGAAGGGCTTATGCAACGTGCCCTTGACGTCGAGTTTATAGCCGTCGCCCAGCCGGAATCCGCTCTTCAGCAGTTCGGGATGAAATCCGCTCATGATGAGAATCTTTGCCTGGCAATTCTCGTCGGCGAGAATTCCGAGCAAGGCGATGCCGTCCACATCGGGCATGACCAGATCGAGCAGGATCGCAGTGGGACGGAACGAATCGTAGGCAGCGCGAAACTGCTCGTGATTGACAGCCAGGGCCACCGCGAAACCGGCATCTTCGGCCACTTGCTTGACGAAATCGCAGATCGCCGCCTCGTCGTCGACCACCAACAGGCGTTTGGGCATCGCGTCCTCTCTCCGCCCTTCTCGTCCCAATGTCACACCCTCGAGACTATCAATTGGCAAAAGCGAGATTTCAGCGCCATTCGCAAAGCGCCCTATTCACCGGCTAAGATTTGACCGACCAAAGCAAGGACCGTGGCCCGTGTGAACGGCTTGGCGAGAATGCCATTGGCGCCGATCCGCTTTGTCAGGCTGAGGTAATCGATCTTGCCGCTGCGTGCGCCAGCCGACATGGCGATGATCTTTGCCTTCGCATCAAATCCACGAAGCTCGAGGAAGGTTCTGACGCCGTCCTTGATCGGCATGACGATGTCGACAATGACCAGGTCAGGTTTTTTCTTGCGGTAAATCTCAACCGCCTCGGCACCGTCCTTGGCCCCCAGCGAGGTATAACCGGCGCTTTCCAGTATCTTGCGCAATGTGATGCGCACCAGTTTGTCGTCATCGGCAACTAAGATGGATGTCAACTGGCCAACCCTCACGCGATTAGCTGATTATCAATGCCGCAGTGGGATCGAAGGCGGGAAAGTACACCGTGAACGCGGTGCCCCGTCCGATCTCGCTTTCGACCTCGATCACGCCACTATGGGCGCTAACGATACCGTGAACCACGGATAATCCCATTCCCGTTCCGTCGCCGGTCTTTTTGGTCGTGAAGAAGGGTTCGAAGATGCGACGCTGCGTCTCCTCATCCATGCCGTGGCCAGTATCGCTGACCCGTATTCTGGCATAGCGGCCGGGCACCAGGCCGGGACGGGTCCGGCAGAACGACTCCGATAAATCGACTCCCGACACGGTTATCTCCAGGAAACCGCCCTTTAGCCCCATGGCCGCGGCGGCATTCGACATCAGGTTGATCAAGACCTGATGAATAAGCGCGGCATCGGCGGGAATCTCCGGCGTGCCCCTTTCCACCCTGAGTCGGATGTCGATGGTGGTGGGCAGCACCGGGCGCACGATCGACAAGACTTCGTCGATCAGCGGCTCGATCTTGATTTGCTGTCGATTGGGCGTATCGCGACGGCTGAAGGCCAGAATATTCTGGACCAGCAATCGCGCCCGCTCCGCGGCGGCCAGAACATTATTGAGGTTCGTCCGGTTCCTGCCGCGTTCCGGCAGCTTTTCGATAGTCAGCTCGGTCAGCCCGATGATGGGCACCAGCAAATTGTTCAGCTCATGGGCGATTCCGCCGGCCAGGGTCCCGATCGACTGCAGCTTCTGGGACTGCCGCAACTCCGCTTCGGCCCGCCGCCGGTCGGTTACTTCGGCAAAGGAGGAGACGACCGCGTGGCATTGGGGTTCGCCAGGGCGAAACATCGGCTGGGTGTTGATCGATATCCAGCTGGTGGAACCATCCGGCTTTCTGACGCCCATGATAACGTCGCGGCAGGGTTGGCCTGTCTCGAGAGTCTGCATCGCAGGATGGGCTTCGCCCGGAAACGGCGAGCCGTCTTCCCTGATCGCGCGCCAGCGCGGATCGAGAGAGGTGCGGCCCATGATCTGATCGGCCGTCAATCCCAAGATACGTTCGGCGCTTGCATTGGCGGCGCGAATGACGCCCTCGCGATCTTGCAGAACGACACCGTCGGCCAGCGCGGCCACCACCGAGCGATGCCGTTCCTCGCTCTCACGCAGTTCGTCCTCGACGCGTTTCTGTTCGCTGACGTCTTGTACCGTCCCGAAATAGACCTCGGCCGATCCCGCCCGGCCTGGTTTGATTTCGGCAATCTCGTGAATATGCCGCACCTCGCCGTCCGGACGCACGATGCGATATTCCAGATCGATCTGGCGCCCCTCGACCTCCGCGGCGCCGCGGGTAGCAATGAGGCGCGCACGGTCGTCGGGATGAAGAAGGGGATCGACGTAGTCCCCGACCTTTAGGGGCAGATCAATCGGCAGACCCATGATCTCGAAGAACTGGTCGCTCAGCTGAAGATAGCGATTTTCCACTTTGGACCACCGGTAGTGGGCAAGCTTCGCCAGCTTGGCCGCTTGGTCGAGGGCCGCCTGGCTTTGGCGCAATTCGTCCTCACGCTCCTTCAGGTCGGTGATGTCCTGGATCGTTCCGAACCAGGTATCGGGCGGCCCATCGGGATTGGGTTCGGCTTGATTGTAGTCCCTCAGATAGCGCATCGCCCCATCGGGCCGCCGGATGCGAAACTCGAGTTGGACCGCCAGCCCCCCGGCCTCGGCCGCCCGGTGGGCTTGCGAGACGCGGACCCGGTCATCGGGGTGAAGGAAGGGCTCGATACCCGGCAGATCGCCGGCGGCCCGGACCGGCGGCATACCCAGGATCGCCCGATATTCCTCGTTGTAGCTGATCAGCTTCTGTTGCGATTTTGACCATCGGTAATAACCCAGCCGTGCCAATTTCTGCGCCTGCACCAGGGCTGCTTCGCTTTGGCGCTCGGCCGCTTCCAATTTTCGCCGGGCCGAAATGTCGCGCAGGATCGCGGCGAAGAGCAGCGCGCCACCGGTTCTGATCTTGGCAATGGAGGCTTCCGCCGGAAATTCCTCGCCCGATTTTCTCAGGCCCATGATCTCGCTTCGACCCTGCATGGATTGAGTGCGGGCGATCGAGACGGAGAACGCCTGCATATGCGCCTTATGGCTCTCCCGATAGCGCTCCGGCAGCAGGATATCCAACCCTTGGCCCACCACTTCGGCGGCACGCCAACCGAAGATCGATTCGGCGCCGCGGTTGAAACTGATGATGCGTTGAAGTTCATCGACGAAGACGATGGCGTCGACCGTTCCCTCGAGAATCGATTGAACGCCCAGAACATCGCTCAATTGAAAGATCAGCTCGCCGTTCGCACGCTGGACGCGAACCTGGATGGCGTTGGCATCGGAGCGGATATGAAAATAGCTATGGGGCCCCTGCCAGGTTTCCTGGGTGATTTGGTGCAAACGCTCGACCGCCAGCCGCTGTGGACGGCCGGGCCCGTAATCGCCACGTTCGGCAAAAAAGCTGAAGATCTCCTGGATCGGCCGGCCCCTGGTGAACATCTCGGGCGGTGCGCCGAACAGCTTCGGGCCCAGGCTGTTCCAAAAGCGCAGGCGGTAGCTCGAGTCGCAGGTGACGATCCCGATATCGAGGCTTTCGGTAATGTTTTGAAGCATTTCGCTCATAAATCGACCCGCTTCGGCGCCCCGCGTCCAGCGAAACAAAGATCGAACCGACATAGCATTGATTCGTCTGACAAATAACCTAAGGCGGGATGGGCCGGGGCAGCAAGGTCGTTCGCTGCAAGGCGGAGGAGGCGTTGTAGACTTTTACGAGATACGCAGTCACTTTACCCTCTTTGAGAGTAGACTTGGTGCGCCAGCTCTTGGTGCACCAGATCAGGCCACGCCTCGGTGATCGGGCTCTCGCGCTTGCCGGCGCTGCCATGAGCAGATCACGAGGCGCGCGTCCGCGGGCAAGCCGCGCGGGAAGGTTCGAGCGATTGCCGCCTTCGTGGATTCCGCCGGAGCATTGCGCCACACATAGAAGACTTTGGTGGCCGGCCGGCGTTCCTGCTCCAGCTTGGCCTGCTCCAGCCTGGCAAGACGCCTGTCGTGGCTGGCGTTCCAGAGCCGCGACCGCGGCCGTTCCGGCCCCGGCCTAGACGCCATGGCCCGGGTCTCCGCTTCCAGCGCCCGCAAGCGCTTTTCCAGGTCAATCGTTTCCATGGCCCGACGCTTGGATTCCTTCATTCCGACCAGCGTTGCCCCTTCATCGAGGAGAAGCCTTCCGCATGCTACCTCCGGCCGGCGACCACCGGGGTTGCCCGACTGGCCCTTCTGGAAGAGCCGACCGGCCGGACCCTGGCTCTGCTTCTGCAGGGAATCTGCAGTCATTCTCGTCTCCTTTGCCTCTGATGAAAGCGGGCGGCCCGCCTGCCTGCGGTAAAATCCGCTTGCACGCGCGGTGTCTTCGGCATCGAAGGGGTCAATTAACCCCGGTTCGTTTTAGGTTATACGCTAAAAGCGTATATGTCAAAGAATTCCCTCGGACCTGCCGGGCGTCAAGCCCGCAACCAATCTTACGTATTATACGTTAATACTCCGTCCCTTACCCGCAAGGACATTGCTGGTTCGAGTCGGCGCCTGCGCGGCGGCGCTCGCCCTGATGGTAGAGCTGATCCGGCGCCATGTGCTGGCGGCCGGCCGCATCCACGGCAACGATACGACGGTGCCGGTCCCTGGCCAAGAACAAGACGGTTGCCGGCCGGCTGTGGACCTGCCTGCGCGACGACCGGCCGTTCGGCTGACCGCGTAGAGGCCGACGAACAATGCCTCGCCGGGCTTCATTTCGATGGTCGAGAGCAAGTAGTTCAGATCCATGGGCACGTCCGGCAAATGGAATGATTTCTCATCATCATGGTCGTCTCACTCTGATTCCTCAGTGTCGGTTTCCTTCGTCACATCGGGACTAAATCGAAACATCGGGACTAAATCGAAACATCGGGACTAAATCGAATCCTGACTATCTTACCGTCGCCGATCGTGACTCGCCGGGCGAACGTCGCCTTTAAGACTGCCTTCCACGGGTCGTTCGAAGGGTGATCCTCGACCTCAATCGGCACAACGTGGCCCCGACGGGTACTTCGTAAATTCGATCCGGCGAAAGAGCGACTCTGGCACCACATATGAACAGGATTGCTCAACTCGTCCTCGAATAACGGGTATGTCGTTGAGGTGAAGTTCATACGCCGGCCCCATATCTGCCGAAGCCCGCGCAACCATATTGGTTTTTGCCGCTGCGACTCATGCCCGCTCGCGGCAAAATCGGGATCATTGGAGGGAGCAATGGGGGAAGCTGGATTCCCTGATGGAGGAATTTGCGGAAGGTATGCGCCGCGCGACGCCGGAACAAAGACAGGCAGCAGCAAGAATCAGCAATGTTAGCCCGCCCACCGACCCCACACATACTCATGAGGAAGTAAAAGCGCTACGGGAGAACCCGCTACAGCACATGCTTCCGTCGATGGTTCCTACCACGGCAAAACTCCTCGCCCCGCTCAAGATGAGCATTCTGTGCCCAAACGATTTTATCGGTTTCATAACGTCAGACGCGCCGTGCCTCTGGCACGATCCGGTCGCCTACTCCAACACCCCAGTCGGCAACGTCACTTGACATGTTTTGCCCGCCACCCACCTGGAGTGGTGCCGGTCCAGCGCTTGAAAGCGTGGCTGAAGGCGCTGACCTCGGAGTAGCCGAGGAGGAACGTGATCTGCGACGGGGTTAGGCTGGCATCCTTGAGATAATTCTGCGCGAGGTCGGAGCGAAGCCGATCCAGGATTTCGGCGAATGTCGCGCCGGACTCGTTTAGCCGCCGAGCGAGCGTGCGCACGCTCATGCCAAGTTCATGCGCGACATTGCGGGTTTCCGCCTCACCGCGGGATAGCAAGCGCATGACGATCCGCTCAACCTGATGTTGCAACTCCGGTGAGCTCCCTTCGCGATCGGCAAGAATTTCGTCGCAGTAGTTGGTCAGTATGCCCAATAAGCGGTCATCGGCCGTCGCTATCGGAAGCGCGAGTTGACGACGGGAAAAGGTCACAGAATTTTGCTTTGCCGCGAATTGCACGGGACAACCGAAGAAGCGCTCGAACTTTGCGATCTCACGATTGCGGGGGTGAGCAAAGCTGACCCCGGCCGTTCGTATCCGTATGCCAGTTAGAAACCGAAGGCTTCGGACCAGATTCGCCATTCCGAACTCTGTCGCCTGTCGCAGGCCCTTCGCTTTCGGCTCAGAGAAATCGAATTCGATAATTGCCGTATCTCCCGTCATGTCCGATCTAACGTCCGCCGCTTCGTTCAAGACGTGGATGTAGCGCTCGAGGACGTTGAGTGCTTCGCCGTAAGTCTTGCTGCTCAACGCCGCGTAGACCAGGAGACCGCCATCACGAGGATCGATCTCCTTCGCAGCTAGTTGGTCGAGAAGCTCCGCGTGCTGGCGAAAGGGTATTCGGGCGCTCTTCTGGTTCAGTAAGTATGGCTGGATGCCGGCCTTCTGAATTATTTTCTCAATTGGCAGCCCAGCGTCCCGCAGCCTCTCGGAAATCCGCCTCGCCCAGATCGAATCGACAGTCCGCACAGCGGCCATTGTTATCTCGCGCGACTGTTTCCAGCTAACACGCCTAACTAGCCAATTCAGTGGCGAAATCTCACACCAACGCAACCCGCGTGGCGCATCATATCAAGAAAATGGCCGTCCCTATCAACGACAATTCTTATGCCGCCGGGCATCTTTCCCACCGTGTGCAACGCAACTCTTCTTTCTCAAAAGGAAGACACCGCCGGTTGCGCTGATGCACTCGATCCGGGACTACGCCGTCAAAGGGATTCCGCCGGAGTAGGAGACTCCGTGCGGCGGTGCAGGCGGCAGCGGTCGGGGGCGCTGCCGCCTGCCTGTTATGTGGCCCCGCGATATGGAATTGTCGGCGAATGGGGCGCTGGGACAGTGCGTCTGACAAACGGGACCGAGGCAACATTCATGTTCGGGCGTGCGGCGGCCAACTTCTAAGTCCTCTACAGGCTGGGGTTGTGATGCCGACGGTACCTTACGGAAAGTCAGAAATTCGATGTCAATCGTCTGTACGCTAATCCCGTTGAATTGCCATCTGTGCGGTTCCGTGCTGGTCAGAGTGGTTGAAGCAGACCTTCAGGACAGAGCGATCTGTCCGATATGCTGGGCCGCTGGCGCATATCTAGATGCGGTTGCGGATACCACTTCTTTGAAACGTGGCACCCGGATAGAGCCGAACATCAGGCGACTTGCCGACCAGACCAGATTTGGCAGAGTTGCGGCGAGCCCTAGTGGGGAATCGCACGACCCCTAAACGGTATTGCCTTCCTGCTCCGATTGCTCTTCGAGAAGTTGTTCCAGCTTCGTTGCCGCTTCGTCGAATCGCGCCTCAAGCCACACGTTGACACCGCGAAGCCCGGCCACGACGTCACGCGCCCACTGAAGGTAGCGCTGCTTACGTTCCAAGGCCCAGTCGGCGGGTGGGCTGTTAGCGATGGATCGCAGATTAGAAGTTTTATCAGCGAGCTTTAGAAGCTTGGCTCGAGGTGACATATGCGAAGCATGTTCGATTTGGCGTCTTTTTCGCTCATCCTTGGGGAGTGTCTGGTCATCTGTAACCTCAGCGACAAGGCCAGCAATGTCGGCCCCAAATTGTTCTGTTAGCTCAGCCTGCGTGAGCCCAGTGTCCTCCACGGTGTCGTGGAGCACGGCAGCCGCTACTAATTCGGGATCACTTCCTTTTGTTGCTTCGGCTACTAACTCTGCCACTTCAGCAAGATGGTTCACATACGGCTCGGCCTTCTCGCCCTTCCGGCGTTGGTCCACATGTCGCTCGGCTGCGACACGCCACGCTCGTGCCAGAAGTATGATCTCGCTTGTCATATCACCGTTACCGTTCTGTTTTTTTCCGTTTCTTTACGGCTTGCCCAGCATCCGGCGCATCGGTCGGTTCTTGGCTCACGCGGCGACAGACCGCCTATTTGAAAACTGACCAAGCTTTCTTGAAGCTTTCCTCTATCGCCTTCCAAGCCTTGTCAGCACTCTCCCTCAGTTGGTCCCACGCATGATCTCCGGCTTTCTGAATTTCCGTCATCTGCTGCTGCACTACGTTACGCCAAAAGACCCAACCAAATCGGCAAAGGCCGCAAAATCCAAGTTGGATTGCGCGACGGCAACTGCCTACCACCGCTAGCTCAACGGCCGCATGGGCAAGCGCTACCGAGAAGGGCGACTATCGTATGCTGGCGGGCATATCCAGACAAATATGTTGCCGAGCCCGGAGCAACTTCAGCCCCGATCTCAATCAACGTTCAAATTCGAATGTAAAGGCCCCCGTGCGCACGAGGCGTCAGCCGGGGGCCTTCTTGCGAAGTCTCGCTTCGCGCTCAGAAACGTAGTCCCGAGCTTTGTCTTGGACTTCTGGATCGGTCGCCGATGCCAAGCGGTTCGGCAACTCACAAACAGCCCGGTGGAGTCATCTGCTATTTCGTCTCCACAGAGGTTGCAGCCAAATAGACGTGTGATCGTTGCTGGATTTCGTCAAGGCCACCGGCAAAGTTATCCCCGGAAGATTCCATGCGGGCGAGTCACGATCTTCCGCAGTGGCGTTCGAGTTCGTCATACACGTCGCCAGCCATAGCAGAATGCGGCCCGTGCCGCCGGCGGAGCCAAAGACAACGACTTCCATCTGGTATTCCCCAGATAGCCTTTGGATCACTGCGGGTGACAGCAATCGGGACCTGGTAGCTTCAACGAGACAAGCGGGTCAGCGATACTGACGCTCACCATTCCAGTCGGCCAAGCAAAGCCCCATCAATGGGAATTTCCTCTGGTCCAACCAACCCATCCTACCGTGCCGATCTAGCGGAAAGTCCGTCGCCACACGCGACGCGGCGGAACCAACCACCAAAGGGCAAGCGCATAGGCCCAGACGGCCAGGTAGATGCCGGTCCTCGCGCGCACGCGCGCGAGGCGTACCGCCGCAAACGCTAATTACTAATCGGCGCCGGCACTTAGCGATTGCAGGCTCGTGTATCGCTGTCGGTAAGAAGCCGTGGCAGCACCCTAGAGGGGTGGCGGGGGGACATAGCGCCGGGGCCGATCTTTGGAGGCGGTTCTGCGAGGTCATGGGGCCCCGTGTGCGGCATCGGGGTCCTGACCCACCCGGCTGGGGACATCAAAGCGCCAGCCCAGCGCGCGTTTCGCTACCCTGGCGCCGTCACGTCCTGCAGGCGGCCAGGTTGCGTCGTATACCCGGCCCGCCCGTGCCGTCTGGTGTGAAGCCCGCCGTCGCAGCCCGAGCGGCCGCGCTTGGGTACGCGTCATCCCTGGACGCGC
>WNFR01006019.1_pt1 | contig 28953 bp, 27 predicted proteins | sample 5400221 | NCBI WGS metagenome assembly WNFR01 (sample SAMN13153357, study PRJNA577476) | soil metagenome | isolation source: 40 cm soil under Madrone tree | place: USA:California | collected 2016-06-14
AGTCTGGGTCGATCCGGACAAGATGCGCGCCTTCAATGTTACGGCGGCCGACGTGGCCAATGCGGTCAAGCTGCAAAACATGGAATTGCCCGGTGGCCGCGTGGAAGCCGGCCAGCGCGAGTTCACTGTGCGCACCATGGGACGCGTTCCCGATCCGGCGCAGTTCAACAATATCGTCGTCGCAAATCGCGGCGCTTATGCGGTCAAACTAAGCGACATCGGTTATGTCGAAGACGGGGCGGAAGAGCAACGTACGGAAGCGCGTTTGAATGGTCAGCCGGCGGTTACTCTGGTCGTCTCAAAGCAGTCCGGACAAAACACTGTGGCGGTTGCCGATGCGGTTAAAGAGCGTCTGGCCGAACTAACGCCGAACTTGCCGCACGATGTGAAAACACAAATCGTTGGCGACCAGACGATCTTTATCAAGGCCGCGCTGCATTCGATCAATCTGCACCTGATTGAGGGCAGCATCCTGGCGGCCATCGTTGTTTTCATTTTTCTCTGGAACTTCCGCGCTACCTTCATCGCATCCATAGCCATTCCTACTTCAATCGTGGCTACCTTCGGCCTGATGGCCGCGATGGGCTTTACCCTGAACCAAATCACGATGCTCGCGCTCACGTTGATGGTTGGAATTGTGATCGACGATGCCGTCGTGGTGCTGGAAAATATTTTCCGCTTCATCGAAGAAAAAGGAATGCCGCCGTTTCAGGCAGCTATCGAAGGCACCCGCGAAATTGGCATGGCAGTTACGGCCACCACCCTGTCTTTGCTCGCCGTGTTTCTGCCCGTTGGATTCATGGCCGGCATTGTCGGCCGCTTCATGTCGTCGTTCGGCTTTACTTCTTCGTTTGCGATTGCGGTTTCGCTGATCGTGTCGTTCACGCTGACGCCAATGCTCGCGGCGCGCATGATCAAGCGTAAGCATGCGCCGGCGGCAAAAGGGCCCAGCCCGGAAACTTCGGCTTCGCCGGAAGGCGAGAAACGCAGCTCGCTCGCTGAGTTCAAGGACAAGTACGTCCAGGCGCAATCGAAAGAGGGGCGCTTCTATCGGCCCATAGATCGCACGTACACCTGGATGCTCAAGTGGTCGATGAATCATCGCTGGGCGATCGTGTTGTTGTCGGTGCTGGTGATTGTCAGCACCGTGCCTCTTTTCATGTTCGTGGGCAAGAATTTTTTGCCGGTTGACGACCAGGCGCAATTCGAAATCAACGTGCGCGCGCCCGAAGGCGCCACACTCTCTTCCACATCGGGTCTGGCGGAACGAATTGCCGCGGATGTACGAAAGCTGCCCGGCGTCACCGACACCCTGGTAACGATCGGCAGCGGGCAGCAACAGATCGTTAACCTGGCAAATATCTACGTCAAGATGACGCCAGTGGGGGAGCGTAGCGTCACGCAAGGGGATCTAATGATCCGCGTGCGTAACGAGATTGTGGCCAAGTACCTGAAGGAATTTCCGGATCAGCTACGCACCAGCGTTAACCCGGTGGCGGCGATTTCCGGCGGCGGACAGCGCAATGCAGATATAAATTTTGTCGTGAGCGGCCCTGATCTGGACAAACTCACTAAGTATGCTGACGACCTGCTGAAAAAACTGAAGACTATTCCGGATGTCGTCGACGTCGATTCGACGCTGATTACCGGCAAGCCTGAATTGCGCGTGGTAATCGATCGGGCCCGCGCGGCCGACCTGGGTGTGCGGGTCGGGGATATTGCCCAATCACTCAACACTCTGGTCGCTGGCCAGAAGGTTTCGACTTTCAACGCCGGGACCGATCAATACAACGTGCGAGTGCGCGCGATGGGAGAGTTTCGCGCCAGCGCCGAGGGTCTGCAGCGAATGCTCGTGGCCTCACAAAAACTTGGCTGGGTGAGCCTGGACAATCTGGTGCGAATCGAGCCCGGCACTGGCCCCTCTTCAATCGATCGATACAACCGTCAGCGTCAGGTGATGCTGGTCGCTAATACGAAGCCGGGAGGCTCGCAAACAGCGGTAATCGCGAAGCTGACCGAATTTGCCAAAGCGGAAAACATGGACAGCTCGTATCGAACATTTCTGGCGGGGCGGACCAGGGAACTAGCTCGTACCGGCCAGTATTTCCTGCTGGCGATCATTCTGTCGTTCGTCTTTATGTACATGGTTCTGGCGGCCCAGTTTGAATCCTTCATTCATCCGGTCACGATTCTTTTGACGCTGCCGCTGGCTATTCCATTCGGTATCGTCTCTTTGCTGGTAACCGGCCAGACCGTGAACATTTTCTCGGGTCTGGGCTTGTTGCTGTTGTTCGGTGTGGTGAAAAAGAACGCCATCCTGCAAATCGATCACACGAATGGATTGCGCAAGCAGGGCATGGAACGCCATGACGCGATCATACAGGCGAATCGAGATCGCTTGCGCCCGATTCTGATGACCACGATCGCGCTGGTCGCGGGCATGACTCCGCTGGTTCTCTCCAGCGGGCCAGGAGCCGGCACCAACCGCTCGATTGGCGTGCTGGTGATTGGCGGACAGTCTTTGTGTCTGTTGCTGACTCTGCTTGCGGTTCCTGTGTTTTATTCGCTGTTCGATGATTTGGCCCGCAGCTATATCTGGTCTCGCATTGGCTCGACCTTCTCCGGCGTTTTTGGTCGCGCGCGCCGGCGCGCGGCGACGGCGGCGGCCTCGCTGTTGGGGATAACGCCAAGACACTAACCGAGAGACGTCTCTTGGGCCCGACAATTACTGAATGGAAGAAAGTCATGATTGAAGTAAAAAGAATGTCCATGCAACTGCGTCCGCGACGCGGAGTGCGCGAAAATAGCCCAGCGCTCCAGAGCGGGGCGTCGGCTCTCGCATACTCGAGTGAACGCTCTTCACGGTCGGGCCACCGCCCGTCTCCCTGGCGGGCGATATTTGTGCTCGCTTCGGCGATCGTGTTGGTTCCTGCTCTCGCAAATTCGAACGCGTTTGGCCAGGAACCCGCGCCAACCGCGTCCTCGTCGCCCATGATCTCGGCGCAAGAGACGCTCAGGGTGCCATCAATCGCCGTAGACTATCGCGCCGACACAAACCAACTTCTGCCTCCGCTGACCCGGATCGGCGTAGACACCAACGACCAGCAACCCATGACCCTGCGCGAAGCGATCGCTTTGGCGCTGGTCAACAATAAGGACATCGAAGTCGCGCGCGACAACGTTAAGATCGCGGAATACGATCTCTTGTCTACTCGGGGTGCATACGATCCAAGGTTCAGCTCACAGACTTATTACGAAAAGCTGAAAACGCCGGCTACGAGCTTCCTCAGCGGCGCGTCGAAGGTAGAGACATCGGATTTCACCGGAACGGCCCGGATGGAGGGACTGACCCCCGGGTATGGGGGCGCCTACCACATTGATTTCTCTTCGGTTCGGCAAACCAGCAACAGCCAGTTTTCAGTGCTCAATCCGCAATACCCAACTGCGCTCACGTTCAGTTATGCGCAGCCCCTGGTGCGAGGACTACGGTTTGATCTGCCGCGGCGTCAGATCGAAGTAGCGAAGAAGAATCTTTCGCTGACCGATGCGCAATTTCGCCAACGAGCGATCGAGGTCATTACCAATGTGCAGCGATCTTACTGGGACTTGGTTTTTGCTCTGCGCAATCTGCAGATTCAACGCGATTCGCTTAACGACTCGCGCACCCAACTCGCGCACAATCGCCGCATGGTGGCCGAGGGCTCACTGGCTCCTATTGATGTGGTGGCGGCGGAAACACAGGTTGCTAATTTTGAACAGGCTGAATTCAGCGCGCTCGAAGACGTCAGCCGCGCCGAAAATAATCTGAAGAACATGATTGCCGAGAATCAAAAAGCGAAGTTGTGGAACGTTTCCATCATTCCCACCGATCAAGCAGATCTGACTCTGCCGCAGGTATCTTTGCCCGACGCTATGAGTGCCGCCATGCAAAATCGACAGGAGCTAAGGCAATCTGATTTGGCGCGAGAGATTAATCTTCTCGATCAAAAACTCTATCGGGACCAGACAAAGCCGGAACTCGATCTGGTTGGCAGTTACGGAATGGTGGGCAATGCCGGCACTTTGACTTCAGCGACCAATCCCTTTACCGCCAGCAACGATCTGGTGCGCACGCGCGTGAACGATTTGTCCGTACTGGCCGGTCTCCAGCCGCTGCCGCCCGGGGCTACGGCCACAATCCCGTCGAATCTATTCGGCGGCTACGGGCAATCGCTGGCGAACCTTGGATCAAATCAATTTAATAACTTTCGCGTCGGAGTCTCGATCAGCTTGCCGCTGCACAACCGCGCGGCCGAAGGGCAACTCGGTCACTCGCTGGTTGAGGGCAAGCGGCTTGCTACGCAGCGCGAGCAGCTCGAACAACTGATTCAGGTTGAGGTGCGCAACGCGCTTCAGTCGCTGACCACGGCGTCGGCCCGTCTACGCTCGGCGGCGATCGCCCGCTCGTCTGCTGAACAACAGTACGAAAGCGAGAAACGCAAACTCGACGTTGGCCAGTCAACTGTCTTCCTGCTGCTCGAACGCCAGACCGCGTTGGCCACCGCGCGGGGCAACGAGTTGCGGGCGCAAACCGATCTCAACAAGTCCATTGCTGAGTTGCAGCGTGCGACGGGCAACTCCCTGGCGGCTAACAATGTGAGCGTGAGCGTTCGCTGAGGTCTTGTTTTAGAGAAATCGGGCAAGTCGCGGATCGCTAAATCTGCACGCGTAGCCCATCGTATGCGGCGATCGTCTTTCCGGCCCATAACTCTTTCGCTTTGCTTTCGAGATCGACGCCGTCCCATTCGGGATAAAGGTGCGTAAGGATTAGTCGACGTGGCTCCGCCAGTTGCGCGAGACGCATGGCGTCGTCCAGCTCGAGATGTTTAGGAGTCGGCTTTTGGCGCCAGAACGAGCATTCCATGATCAGGATATCCGCGCCGCGCGCGAATGTTGCCAGCTCTTCAGAAAATCCAGTGTCCGAAGTGTAGACCACCGACGTTCCGTTATTATCAGTCAGGCGAATCGCCAGGCTTTCAAGAGTGTGTGGAGTGGAAAAAGTTTGGGCCGCAAGACCCGGCATCAATTCAAAACCTGCATTGCCGGCTGAGACTTCATGCAGCTCGATCGGAAAAGGCTGGGCGAACAATTCGTATTTGTTCGATTCGTCGATCGCTCTTAAGAGATTCTCGATTCCCTGACAACCGAAAATCCGCAGCGGCTCTTGCCTCGCCTGGGTTTGCGGCGCCCACTTCAATCCGAACAAGAGCGACGCCAACCCGCCGCAATGATCCAGATGCAGATGGCTAATCCAGATCACATCAAGATCGGGCCAATCGACGCCTTCCTGAGCCATGCGGTGGGCGGAGTCTGGGCCACAATCGAGCAGAACAGTGCCAGTTGTTGTTTCCAGCCAGAAAGCGGCAGCGGCCCTTTGCGGATGCGGAACGGAAGTGCCTGAGCCAAGAACAACGAGTTTCATGATCGGCAAGGCTAACAATGAGCACTGTCGATGGTCAACGCATTAGATTTGGAGTGCGCCGGCAACCGAAGCGCGACGGCGCTCTGGCTAATCGATCACATCGCGCACCAATCCAAAGCGGCGTCGCGCTAACGCTTGCCGCCGCACTCTATATCGCGTATTCTGACGCGCTTCGATCCTAAACTCTGGGTGTACTCAATAAATCAGTACCGGACATGAGCATAAAATCAGACATGTGGATCCGCCGGATGGTGCAGGAATCCGGCATGAAAGTTTGACGCTAAGAGTTTTGTCGACATCCAGGCCGATCACGTCATCATTCCACCGAATAGTTTTGCCCTCGCGCGCACCGTGGAATATTTTCGCATTCCCCGGAACGTCATGACCATATGTCTCGGCAAGAGCACGTACGCGAGGTGCGGAATTATTGTCAACGTAACGCCGTTTGAGCCGGAATGGGAAGGGTTCGTGACGTTGGAATTTTCCAACACCACGCCCATGCCCGCCAAAATTTACGCCAACGAAGGCGTCGCTCAAGTTCTCTTTTTCGAAGCCGACGAAGTCTGTGAGGTTTCCTACAAGGACCGCGGTGGAAAGTATCAGGGTCAACAAGGGGTGACTCCCCCGAAGCTTTAGCAGCGGCCCGCTCAGCGTTCTCATAGTTAAAGCATGGAACAGATAGAATGTTTGAGCTTCGAGAAGCTCGATCCCAAAGCGGTGTTGCCCACCCGCGGAAGTCAGTCTGCGGCCGGGCTGGATCTGTATTCGATCGAAGCGTTTACTTTGAATCCGACAGAGCGTCGATTGATTCGGACGGGCCTGGCGGTTGCGATCCCTGAGGGCTTCTACGGGCGCGTTGCCCCTCGGTCCGGATTGGCCACACACAAGGGAATTGATGTTCTGGCCGGTGTTATCGATGCGGACTATCGCGGCGAAATAGGCTGTCTGCTGTATAACGCGGGGGCAGAGGCAGTGGGCTTGCCGGCCCAGACCAAAATCTGCCAATTGATCATCGAGAAGATAATTACGCCAACCGCGGTCTGGGTTGATGGTCTCTCCAATACGAGTCGGGGAAGCGGGGGGTTTGGTTCAACTGGATAGGGATCAGTTCGTGGTCGTCGCTCTCCAGAATTGCAGTAATTACGGCGAGGGTATGATGAGTAGATTGAGAAAGAGATTTGCGGTGGTGTTTTTCATGCTCCTACTTGGCCTTGGTTGTGCGCTACAAGTGTCGAGTCAGGGCCGCCGCGCCAAAATCGATCCTGAATTCACCGCGTTCTGGATCAAGTTCAAACGTGCCGTGGCGCGCAACGACAAGGCGGCCGTGGCCGATATGACCAAACTTCCTTTCATGCTTGATAACCAGGATCTCGATCGCGCCGGTTTCATCAAGCATTACAGTTCGTTGTTTACTCCGAAGGTGCGCCGTTGCTTTGCTGGCGCCAAGCCATCGAAGGATCAGGATGCCATGGAGATTTTTTGTGGTCAGCAGATATTTCTATTTGCGAAGGTTGGCGGCGTTTACAAGTTTACGGAAATTGGTGTGAACGACTGAGTAGGTTTGGGTGTGGTTTAAGCCGCAGAGCGGCGACTCACTACAAGCCGCGAGTCGAACCCATTACTCGCTTGCATAGCGCCTAAGCGCAAGCCGAATGTTGCTACCATTTTCACTCCAGGTCTTGAACCATCCTCGAACTCAGTGACTTAATCGCAACGTCAATCGCTACTTGTTGCTTATTACAACTCGCTGGATGGTCGGAGGTAGCTCGTGCCATTCGCTGTGCGCAAAGCCGGCATTGCGAAACATTGCCTCGAGTTCGGCATAAGTGTAGGCATCGCCGCCCGGCGTTCCGCCCAGCATCATCAGACTGAAAGCCGCGGCTTGCGGCGGCGATACTCGATCGGGATTGGGCATAAACTCCAAAGTGACCGCTCGCCCGCCATCGGCGAGCGCGCCGTGGACTTTGCGCAATAACGTTTCGCAAGTCTGCGGGTCGAAGTGATGAAGGAAATTCGTCAAGAGGACCAGGTCATAGCCGGTGCCATAATCAACATCAAACGCACTGCCTTCTTTGGTGTGATAACGGTCCGATACTCCGGCAGCTTGCGCATTCTCTTTGGCGACCTGCAGCACGTTCGACCAATCGACGGCTGTGACTTCAGCCTGAGGATTTCGTTTCGCGAAGGCGAGGCCGTACAGGCCATGACCGGCTGCGATATCCAGCACTCTTAACGTTTCGTTTGCGTTCGGATCCACTATGGGAGCGAGGAGGTGCGCCGGCAAAGCCATCATCGGCGCCATGGCGCGCGCGAACTTTACCCAGACCGGATGGTCGGGAGCGATCGTACCCTCTTCAGAAATCGAACCGCCCTTTCGCACCACCGCAGTCAGATCCCTGAAATTATCGGTCAACATCGGTGACAGCATGAATTCGATTACCGTCCCCATGTAAGCTGGCGAGTTCTGGTCGAGAAACATCGCGGAATCGGCCGTCAATCCATAGTTGTCACCCTGTTTGTTCAGGAACCCAATAATGACCAGATAGTCGCAGAGAATGCGCGTGCCGCGCTCAGATGCCCCAATGGCCTGAGCGATCTCGCTGGCGGTGTGTTTTCCAGCCGCGATTGCAGTGAATAAGCTGAGTTCGATTGCGGCCTTGATGGCCTCGGTGCGCTGGTGCGCGTTGATAGTATCGAATAAAAGGGCGGGTGTCGGTTGACTTGCAGTTTGTGTGTCAGGAGCCATGACCTGATTGTTTCCTTTCAGAAAGAGTTTTTCGCTTCGTGCAAATGTTGATCGGCACACGCAGCGTTCGAAATTATGTGAGGGGAAAGCCTACCGAAGATAGAGAGAAAAGTCTAACCAGCTCTTGTCAGAGTCTGGCCCGAAAGAAATCAATTGAGATTCAATGTCGCTGGTTGCGACAGCCCTTCGATCGTCAGTACCAAGCCTCGTGGTGACGACACCGGTGCTTTCTGGGGAGAGAGGAAAATGACGAAGCCCTGCCGGCGGAGTTCATTGTGGGTGAGCGGACTCTTCAGGTTCAGTTCGTAAGCCCGAAATTCATTTCGTGCCCGCAGCGTCAGTAAGACCAAAACGAACCCGCTTCAATTCGATTGGATCGCCGCCATTGTGGGTAATCTCGACGCGCACTGGCAGCAGTCCGGCGAGCTGAAGGTTTGACTCAAATAATTCCTGGCTCTCTTCGTCTGTAAGCATGGGCGCTGCCCGGAAGGAGATCGAACCCAGGTTGGCGGAAGCAACCGTGGGCGGCATTGGCTGGAGTTCTGCGGGGGGTTTCACCTTGAAAAGAGAACCGCCGCACGAAGTGGCAAACACCAGAGTGAAGACACATACAGATTTAATGGCCGCGGCAAAGCCGCGCTGAAAATCACCTGGCCCGGCATTTCGCAGTGGTCTGCTTCTTACCATCGCGCGCATCTTGCACGTCCCACGGTTGTCTGTCAATCAGCCCAGGGACCAGTTTATTTCGGTGCGAGCGGAAAAAAGTTCCGCGGGTGTGAAATCTATTAGCGCCAGTAAAAGGCCAGGCTCGACCAGGTAATCGGGTTCCGTTCAGCCAATCACATTTCACTTGAATGTAGTCGGCGATGCCTATCGGCACTCGAAGAGGGCGCGGAGAGTAAGCAAAAAGCAGCGAAGCTGATGCCTCGCCGCTGTCCGCGCGTAGGAATGTGCCGGCAGTTGCAACTGGTCAGCGCTTCTTGATGATTGATTTGCGGCGAACCCTAATCGGAGCTCGTGCCCCAAGCAGATCCTTATGACGATGGTTGATGATATAGCAGAGACCCTGGTGTGTTAGTCCCAACAGCCTGGCTGCCCGCGTAACGCTGCCGCCGGCCTCCGCGAGCGCTGCGCTTATCAAATCGCTCTCACGCTTGTGTACTTCTTGCTCAAACGAGCCAGCCTTTGGATTCTCGGCCCTGGCGGCGGCCGCATTCGCGGTGCTTAAGCGAGCACAAGCGCGCAGACGAGAAATAGTTGCCGGATCCAACAGATCCGGCAGACGATCATCCGCTTCCTTATATATCTCTGTGATTTCTCCAGGTGAAAGGAAACTCTTAATCTCTTCCAGGATAGTGAGAAAGATCTTTCCTGATAGTTGAGTATCTCCCGCCGTCTCGGCAATGTGGGCGGCCCGTTTCAGAATACCGAGCGCGGACTGGTAACGGCCCATGCGAGCCAGCGCGACGGCTTGGGTCTCCAGCGCCTCTGCCAGGAGGGATTGTTCGTCTCCCTTTTCGAGTTCCGAAACCGCTGCAAATGCAATCTTCTCGGCATCGACATAGCTTTGCTGGGCGATGAACACCCGCGCGCGCGTTTCATTAACCTGAGCAGCAGTGCCAACGTCCCCCAATTCTACGAATGTGTGGCGGGCACGCTCCAGATGCTCCAGTGCCTGGTCATAACGCCGGAGCTGGAGAAAAATGATTCCCATGTTGTTCTGGACTCGAGCGAAATAGCGCTGGTGATCCACCTTCTCAAAGTGGACACTTGCAGCGGCGTTCTCAATTAAGGCGCGGTCGAGGTTTTCGGTACCTCCAAGTCTCTTCAGAACGATTGCTCGTTGCATGTGATAGCACCCCAGGGCGGCCTCGTCGTCAACGAGATCTAACAAAGGTGAAGCCTGATCGAGCAGAGCCAGCGCCTCGTCAAACCGGTTCGACGAAAATTCAACCGTGGTACTCCGTGCCAGGATGCGGAGTTTGTTTGCGGGGTCCGAGGCTTTCGATAGCGCTTCTCGGAACCAGACCCGCGCTTCGTCCATGGCGCCTTCGCGCCAGTAACAGAGCGCGAGATCGGATTGCGCCTCGGCGATTTTTTCCTGATCGCCGAGCGTTTCAAAGACGCGGATGCTCTCGCTGATCAAGTCCTTGGCAAATCCCTGCGCGCCCGGAATCTGACCTGAACTGCCCAGCCAGCCCGACAGCGCGCCAGTGCGCAACAACACTTCCGCCTGATCTTTGGGCGCCAGGCCCTCGGTCCTCGGGCGCTCGCCAATACGACTCCATACTCCGGCCAGGGCCTCGCGCGCGGCTTCATAGTCTCCCGCGCTCATTAGTTTCCTCGCGGCGCGGCATTTAGCCGCCGCACTTTGCACCACCTGAGGGGTGGACTGGGAGTCCCTTGGAATATGGGTTTCCATCGCTCTTGTTCCTTTCTTCTATTCCAGAAGCGCTCTAGCAAAAATGATTACTAGCAGTGCTACTATGCCCGCGACTCAGTACAATCTGGCGCTCGTTGTGATTCGATTCCAGCGATAGCCTCGTAAAAGGAAGAGTAAAAATGACAAAACTAAGACTGTTCTTTGGCGCTTGCCTTCTAGTAGCTTCACTGTCCGGTGTGGCCGCGGCAGGCGAAACGCAAGGCCCCCCCGCTCCAGCTCCGCCGCCATCGGGCAATTGCGTCACAGAGTATCCGGGGAATGACGCATCCGCACCCGCGCAACCAGCCCAGGACTGGTCGGTCGATATCGTAACCGCCGCGGACGTGCTCGCGGCCTGGCTGGTGGCAACGATCCAATAACCAGGATCCGTTGAACTCAAGACTCCCAACACTTCGTGACTCTCGGCTTATGCCGCAGAGCGGTATTGGTGTGCAAACTCGATCTTGCGATGCGTGTCAGCAAGCGTGGTTCATGGCGTTTCCCAGACTCCCTGCGGTCTGAAATCTCGCCTACGCTGGCCAAGCCGCCGGTCGCGTTTTGCCGCAACAATGCTGCCGAACCGCGGCCGGCTTTCGCCTTCACGAATTTCCTGCGGCAGCAACCTCGGCACCGGCGTGCAGACTCGAACCTATGTGGTGCAACTGGCTGGCGTCAACCAGGTTAAGGCCTTTCTCTCGGACACTCTTGAAGCCAGGCAGGATTTCGTCAACCGGTGCCTGCATCACGCCCTTGCTCCTCTTATACCCAGTGAAATCGAGATATAGATGCTTGCGCATGAAACGATCGGGAACGCCGGCGAAACGGTATAGCGGGTACTTAATGCCGTTGCCAAAGAGCTTGCGCCCTAGCAGGTAGTAATACAGCGGCACGCCTAGCGAGAACTTCATCGAAGACTTGGTTTTCCCATGCCAGAAGTGCAAGTTGTATTTCCAGCAGGTGTAAAAGAACTCCCATTGGAGGTCGGTCATTTCGATGAGCTTTGCGCTTTCCTTCTGGTGCATTCGCGTATTGTCGAGCGGAACGAAGAAGGTCGGGACGAACGTGCCCTTGGCATCGCGCAGATCGTAAAGAAGATTAAGTGACTCTCTGGTGTCTTCATCGGTTTCTCCCGGCAGTCCGATGATGAAAGTGCAGAACGGGAACCAGTTGTGCTTGTTGAGGATTTCCATTCCCTTAAGCACCACGTCGCGCCATTGATGGGCTTTATAAGGATAAGCTTTGCCCTTCATGAAAATATCGAAAAGGCGCGAGCTGCCCGTTTCCAGGCCGATAATCGGATCCGTCATGCGTTGCTCAGGATCGGTCGACTCTTTATGTTGCACGTGCGAGTAGGGAACAATCAAAGGGGTGAGCCGTTCGACGATGGTCGGATCCTTGACCACGGGCGCCATTGTGATATGGGACATCTGCAGCGTTTCAATTCCAGGGACGCTCTTGACACTTTTTAGCATGGTTTCGAGAGCGGGAATATTTGTTTCGAAGTTCGCTGCCTGCTCATAAAGAAACATGTCCTCTGTCGCGAGCATGATCTCAGTCGCGCCTTCTCGGGCGTTAACCCTCACGCTCTCCATGACGTGTTCTAACGGAAACGAACGCCCCACCTTTGTCGCCGGTCCGCAGAATTGGCATCCACGTCCGCAGCCGCGTGTGATTTCGACGACACCAAAAGTGGACCTGTGCCGGACCAATGGGATTTCTTCCACGGTCGGCTGCATATTCTTGGGCACTTTGATGATGCGCTCAAGTGTGGGATCGCCGGCCATCATTCGTTTGAAGAGATCGCTGAAGACCCGTTCAATCTCGCCATCGATCAAGTAATCGACGTTGAATTCGTCCAGACGACTCGCCCGTTCAAGTTGCCACGCTCCCGGACCGCCGATGACTATCTTGGGTTGGAATTTTTTGATAACCGGATGGGTGACAATCTTTAGAAACTCAGCGGCATTTATGGGGATCAAGTTCTTACCAGCGATTTTTGAATATACATCGGTGGCGTATGAGATACCCAGTGGGTTATGAGCGTGAATGGCCACAACCTTAGTTTCAGGCCCGACAAATTTCTCTAGATTCTCGAGGTAGCAAACCACCACTTCTTCTTCCGGATAATCTCTGAGAAGCAGGGTCTCGACCATTCGCAATCCATTTGGCACATACTTAGCCCGGCCGTCGGGCCACGATTCATTAATCAAGGTTTCAGGATTTATCCACTTATGTCCATACTTCGCCGGAATCGTTGCGGATAACATCTGCTGCCAGATGCTGTGCCGCCACTCACTCGCCTCGCTTGATGATGCAGTCAAAACGATTTTAGGTGAACCCAAAGAAGAGCCTCCCGCTAAACCGCTGAAATAAAAAGTCCTATAAAAGGAATCAGGTAAACTCGCGAACGATCCTAACGGGGCGGATTCTAGCACCTGTGGCGCTCGCTGCCAAGCACAATATCCAAGCGTTGGTGCCTCTTCTTCTGTCAGATATGTACGGTCCCGCACACATGTGGTATAGTCCCCAAGCATTCGAAGAGTTGACTTGATAGTGTGTATCGCGTTCGTAGACTAGATCGTCTTACCCCGTCACCTAAAGTCGGTTTTATGTGAGTTTGGTTGGGGCAGTTGTTCGGACAAACCCCGGGCTAGGAAATCGAAAAAATGAAAATTCTGTTGTATAACCCGGATAATGGCGTGACGAAGAACTTCATGCCGCACCTCTGGATGTTTCTCCTCAAGGGCCTCACCCCTGCAGGGCATGAGGTCTTGCTGATTGATGGCAATGCAAAGCCAATGAACGATCAGGAGTTGGTCCGCTTCATTCAGGACGAGGAAATCGGTCTGGTTGGCATCGGTTCAATGACCCGCATGATTCAGAAAGCCTATCGAGTGGCTGATGTCGTGCGCGCTGCCGGAGTGCCGGTGGTGATGGGCGGACCGCACGTAACCGAACTGCCAGATGAAGCTCTGGGAAAAGATGGCGGACCAAGGCATGCCGATGCGGTGGCTCTGGGCGAAGCTGATGAGACCTGGCCTAAGATCGTCGAGGACGCTGCGCGCGGCCAGCTTAAAGATGTTTATGCGCCAGTCGATGAGTCAGGCAAGGAACAAAAACCGAGTCTGCAACCTTATCCGGTGATCCCCTGGGACACAATCGATCTCGATCAGTTCAACTTCATTCCCAAAATCTTTCGTCGTTTCACGGAAAAATATGGTTCGGGCGTCAGCTACTTCAATACGATTCCGGTGGAATCGGGCCGCGGATGTCCATACGGCTGCGAGTTCTGTACCGTGACCGGGTTTTTTGGGGACTCGATTCGTTTTCGATCCAATGAAAGCGTCGTCAACGAACTTTTGCTGCTAAAACAGCGAGCACAGAGGGATCGCGGCAAGATTACCATTTTCTTCATCGATGATAATTTTGCGATCAATATCAAGCGAACAAAGTCGTTGCTGCGCGACATTATCGCAGCTGATGCGCAATTGCCCTGGCTAGCACAGATCAGCGCCAATCTCCTTCGCGATGAAGAGTTGGTAGATCTGATGGCCGATTCAGGTTGCAAATGGGTATTCATCGGGATGGAATCAATCGATCCCGTGAGTCTCGCCGGCGTGGCCAAGAGCTTCAACAAGCCTAGTGAATACGCCGGAGTGCTCAATCGGTTGGCCCAGCGCAAAATCTATGCGATCACTTCATTCATCTTTGGCCTGGACAACGACACGCCCGGTGTGGCTGACCGTACTCTCGAGCAGATAGCGAGCTGGCCTCCGGGAATGCCTGTCTTCAGCCCGCTCGTTCCCCTTCCGGGCACTCCGACTTATAAAAAGCTCGGAGCTGAGGGGCGCCTGACTCGACCGAAACACTGGATGCATTTCGAGCACAACAAAATGGCCCACACGCCTCTCAAGATCAGTATTGACGAGGCTCAGATCGAACTCGACAAGGCCTGGATGACGTCCTATAGCCCGAAGAACAACGAGCGCGCGATCGATTGGTTTAAGGGCCAGTCGATTGACGATCAGATCATGCATTTGATCATGCGCATGTTTTTCCGGGGCATATATTTCCCGCAGCGTAATGCGCGCGTCTGGACCAGGCTGCTGGCCCAAAACCACCGGCCGATCCTTCGGCTGGTTAAAGAGGGGTACGGTAAATATCGGAAGGGGCGACGAACCGCATCCACAGTGCCGGCACAGATCACCTAGCGAAGATCTCCAACACGATCTATTCCTGTCCCTGCAGCACAACCGTGCGAGATATTTTCTGCAGGTCTCTGCGTATCTCGATCAGTCTCCAAACACGCCGATCTATCAGTTGCTCCACGGCCTCGCTCTGTCCGAAGCCAATTTCAAACACAAAATAACCGCCGGTGCGCAGGAACGGCCGCGCTCCCAGAAGTAATCGGCGAATGACTGAGAGCCCGTCTGCACCGCCCGCAAGCGCTGCGCGTGGCTCGTAATTAACTTCGCGCTGCAGGTTTTTCAATTCGTCGTCGGAAACGTACGGTGGATTAGAAGCGATCAAGCTAAAAGATCCGATTGCCTCCATGGATGAGAAGCAATCCGACTCAAGCAGATCCAAACGATCTGCGACGCCATGCCTTTCGGCGTTTCGTTGCGCTACTGCCAGGGCCGCCACTGACACGTCCGTGGCAACGGCGCAGGCTGTGGACATTTCGTGGAGCATTGAGATCACAATGCAGCCCGAACCAGTGCCGATGTCCGCGATGCTTGCTTTAGGCTGGGCGCGCAGCAGTTCCAGAGCCGTTTCAATGATGAGTTCAGTTTCGGGTCGAGGAATCAAAACGGCTGGCGTAACTTCAAAGTCGAGCTTGAAGAATTCCTGATGCCCAGTGACGTACTGCAAAGGCTCGCCCGCCGCCCGTCGCGCAATCAGAGATCGAAAGGCTCTACCTTCTTCGTCATTCAGCGCCTCGTCAGCATGCGCAATGACAAAGCTTCGATCCCGATTGAGCACGTGAGCTAATAGCGAGCCCGCTTCCCGGCGAGGTTCCGCAACTACGCTTTCACTCAATCGTTGCGCACCTTCTATAAGCGCGTCTCCAATTGAAAAACCGATCGGCTTCTTGATCACTTGGTCCATTCTATATTACAGTTCGCCCCGAATCGTAAAAGCCGTTAGCGCAGGCCATCTCGCTTGCGAAAGGTTCGCGGTGGGAAATTTGTGCGGGCGCTCGCCGTTCGCGGGAAGAAGACCGCGATTGGAACTTTACTTTGGCTAGCACGAAGCAAGTCTCGTTTCTTTTCGTACGGACGGCGGTACCTCCGGGCCCAGGGGTTCGGAGGTTTCGCAGTTCCGAAGGGTCGAGGTTCAACAGTTTTTGACACAGGAGAGCTACTGCTAAAAACATGGGCGCACTAGCGAAAAGTCTCCTTCTCTTTGCTCTGAACTGGCTCGACGCGCAGCTTACCGTCTTCTGGGTTCATGCAAACATCGCCAGCGAAGGCAATGGCCTGATGAGCCAACTGCTGAAAGTTGGTGACGCCCCTTTCCTGTTGGTCAAGCTGGCCATCGGGGCTTTCACTGCATATACCCTTTATCGCTGCTCACATCTCCCACTGGCTCGCCGCGGAATGCAACTGGTACTGGCTGTTTATCTGGGGTTGATGCTGGCCCACGCCGCAACAGGCATTTCAGCGCTGGGTTGGTCTAGACCGCTGTCAATGATTACCTATTTTACAAACGTGCCCTATGCCGTAATCAGCCTGTTCTCCTAAGGCCATAGTCTGTTTTGGCAAGGCGCCTCGCGCCATCAATCCCTTAGCTCCAATCAAAATAGTTTCATTCCGAGTTTTCGGGGAACCTCGATCACCCCTCGCGCGTTTTGCAAATGCTGGTAACGCAACCGTAAACTAAGACCGGCGCATCTCAGTCAACGTGTTGAAGGAGAAATAATATGTACAGACTTTCAGGACGGCAGATTCTGGTTATTGCTTTAGGGTCCGCACTCTTTGCGGCGATCGCTGTCGCGGGATTTCAACAACTGTCAGGACATTTTCAACCCTTTGGATCGGCTTCCGTGGCGACCCCGGCGAACATTACCGATCCTTCGCTGGCAACGGACGAGCAGAACAACATTGAAGTCTACAAAGCAGCCTCGCCGGGTGTGGTCTATATCCAGTCCACAACGATGGCGCGCGATTTCTTTGGCATGTCCTCGCAACCCGTCGAGGGCGCTGGCTCGGGCTCAGTTATTGATGAGCAGGGAGATATTCTCACTAACTATCACGTGATCGCCGATGCCGAAAAGCTTACCGTGAGTTTTGGCAGCGGCAAGGCTTACCCGGCCAAGGTAATTGGTCGTGATCCGGATACGGACCTGGCGGTCATCCGACTCCTGGAAACACCGAAAGAGAGTTTGACGATCGTCCCTATGGGTGATTCTGATAAGCTGATTGTGGGACAGAAAGTCCTGGCCATCGGCAATCCGTTTGGTCTTGATCGGACACTTACGACCGGAGTGATCAGCGGACTTGAGCGTCCAATTCACGCCCAGAACGGCAGAACCATTGAAGGCGCAATTCAAACCGATGCTTCGATCAACCCGGGGAACTCGGGCGGGCCATTGCTCGATTCGCACGGCCGGATGATCGGAATTAATTCCCAAATCGAATCCCCGTCAGGGGCGTCGGCAGGCGTAGGTTTTGCGATTCCCGTGAGTATTGCGAAGCGAATTGTCCCGCAGCTTATTCGCGATGGCGAAATCCGCCGGCCCAAACTGGGTATTGCACCGCGCGATGTCGCCTCGTTGGGCAAGCAATTGCAATTGCCGGTGTCCTCCGGCGTTTTGATCGTGAGTGTCGCACCCGGCAGTGCTGCTGCTAACGCCGGTCTGCGCGGCGTGGTTCAAACTGAAGACGGAGATCTTGAGATTGGGGATATTATCGTTGGAATGGATGGCCAGAAGATTGACAGCAACGACGATCTGTTCAAGATCCTCGACAAGCATAAGATCGGCGAGACAGTAAACGTAGAAGTTTTCCGGCAGGGTCACCGAACCAACGTGCCTGTGCGCCTGACCGAACTGCCAACTCAACGCCGCAACGGTCGCGAATAGAACTCCAACGAACGGCCAACAGAAAAAGCGCGCGTCGGAAAGCCGGCGCGCGTTTTCTGTTTGGTGCGCAGTGACTTGCGGCGCTTTCGTCCCTGCAAACGTCCCTGCAAAAAATTGCCGCCAGGACGCCTCATAATTTCACGGCCGCGATCGGCAAGCGAGAGCTCTCGTCCCAACATCTTAACCCGGAGGCCAGGTCATTTCGCGGCCGCCCAGCACGTGAAGGTGCAGATGAAAAACCGACTGGCCGGCTCCGCTCCCGGTGTTAACAACCGTGCGATAGCCACCGCTCTCTGACAGTCCATGCTCGTAGGCCACGCGCGCCGAAATGCGTAGCAGGTGACCCAGCAGAGATTCGTCCTTCTGTGATGCGTCATCGAGGGATTCCATGTGTTCGCGGGGAATCACGAGTAAATGCGTGGGCGCCTGCGGATTGATGTCGCGAATGACGACACAACGATTGTCTTGATAAATCACGTCGGCCGCAGCGGTGCCCGCTAAAATCTTACAAAAGAGGCAATCGGTCTCATTCATGGGCAGATAATACCACAGACCTTATCGGCAACTCAGTTGGGTGAAGAAAGTGTAGCTCGATCTCTAACTCGCGCTCCTCGCGAAACAATCTGACGGGTAAACCCCCGACACAGATCAGTTACGCAGCAGCGCCGTCCTCGTGAGACGGTAGTGGCGAGGTGACCGATTCACGAAGGCGTTCGATGTCAGCACCAACTTCTTTCAGCTTGGTTTCAATCTTTTCGTAGCCGCGATCGATGTGATAGACGCGATCGATCAAGGTCTCGCCCTCGGCTACCAGACCGGCCAGCACCAGTGAGGCCGAGGCCCTCAAATCGGAAGCCTGCACGCGCGCCCCAATCAGCTTGGTGGGACCGTCGACGATCGCTTGATCGTGGCTAATCTGAATTCGGGCGTCCATGCGCTGGAGTTCCGAAGCGTGCATAAAACGGTTCTCGAAGATGGTCTCGGTGATCACCGAGCGGCCACTGGCCTGACTCATCAGGGTCATGTACTGGGCCTGCATGTCGGTTGGAAACCCTGGGTAGGCTTCGGTGCTCAGGTCGCCGGCTTTCAATCCACGCGGGCCACAGCGAACGTGCAAGGTGCTCTGGTTGATTTCCTCAATCTCGACTCCGACTTCGCGCAGTTTGCCAATAATCCGATTGCAGTGCTCAGGATTACAGTCTTTGATCTCCAACTCGCCCTTAGTAATCGCGGCAGCCGCAATGAAGGTGCCGGTTTCAATTCGATCGGGAATGATTGTGTGTTCTGCACCGCCCAGCGCCTCGACGCCATCGATCTGAATCGTCGATGTGCCGGCACCGCGCACGCGCGCGCCCATCTTGTTAAGAAGTTCCGCCAGGTCTCTGACTTCCGGTTCGCGCGCGGCATTGTGAATAGTCGTATGTCCGCGGGCCAGCGTCGCCGCCATCATCAAGTTCTCAGTTCCAGTTACGGAAATCCTGTCAAAGTTGATCTCGGCGCCGCTTAAGCCGTCCTGCGGTGCCCGTGCTACGACGTCACCTGCTTCAAGAAAGACGTCCGCGCCCAGCTTGGTGAATCCCGCCAGATGCAAGTCGATCGGGCGCGCGCCGATGGCACATCCGCCCGGAAGCGAAACGCGGGCCTTGCCAAAGCGCGCGAGCAGGGGTCCCAGCGCCAGCACCGAAGCCCGCATCGTCTTCACGAGTTCGTAGGGTGCGGCCATTATCTCGATATGAGCGGCTGAGATTTTGTGGGTGCGGAGTTCAGGCGTCAGTACGTGAGCGCCGATGTCTTCCAGCAAACGCCGTTGCGTAATGATGTCGCGCACATAAGGGATGTTGTGGAGAGTGATCGTTTCAGGAGTGAGAATAGCCGCGGCCATGCAAGGCAGAGCAGAGTTTTTTGCGCCGCTGATCGAGACGCGACCTTTGATGGCATTGCCGCCGCGAATCCGAAATTTTTCCACGGGGAAAGATTAAAGGAAAATCCAAAGAACCGCGAGCGGTCGCGGGCGGTCAATGTGGTGGCGTCGCGCGTCGCGCAATTGCCTCGGCTATCCTGGCGGCGAGGTTATCCGCACTCAATTGATCAGTGACTCCAACGCGAATGTTGGCGAGCGCGTAGAACCGATGTCGCTCCCGATAAAGTTCTTGCGCAGAGGCTTCGTCGAGAGCCAACGGGCGCGGTGCGGGATGAGTGGTGATTCTCTGCCAACATAGATCATAGGGGGCATCGAGAAAGACCGAAAGGCATCCGTGTTGATTGATTAGATCGCGATTGCGCTCAATGGTCCACGCTCCACCGCCGAGCGCAATAATGCGCGGTGTTTGCCGATCAAGAACTACCTGAAGAGCCGCAGTTTCGGCATCGCGGAAACCCGACTCACCTCGCTCTTTGATTAACTCAGGCACACTCAAGTTCTGTTGCGCGGAAACAATAGCGTCCAAATCGACCAAGCCACAGCCAAGCAGAGCTGCGAGAGCTTTGGCCACGGTCGTCTTCCCGCAGCCCATGAATCCCACGATGACTATGCGCTGATCTTTCATACTGGAACAAATTATCTTTCGACTACCGATTCAAGCAGGTCAAAAAATTCCGGAAACGAGACAGCTACACACGCCGAATCGGCGATTTCGGTTTCGCCTTCGGCGAGTAAGCCCGCAACTGTAAACGCCATTGCGATGCGATGGTCACCGCATGAATCAATCTTCGCACCGCGCAAGCGCGCGGCACCGGTGACACGCACGCCATCTTCGAACTCTTCGACTTCGGCACCCATCGCCCTAAGGTTCAGCGCCGTAGTGGCGATCCGATCAGATTCTTTCACGCGCAACTCGGCGGCGTCGCGGATCTCTATGCCGCCTTCGATTTGCGAGCCAACCACTGCCAAGAGAGGAAGTTCGTCAATCAACTGCGGCACTATCAATCCCCGAATCGTCATCGGTGATTCAGATTCTCCGCGTGGTTGATTTCGCGACCCCTCAATTCGAATTACTCCTAAAGGCTCATGATTGTCCTCGTGAATGCCGGTGACTTCGACCTCCAGTCCGAGCGCGCGCAACTGCTTCAGGAAGAGCACGCGCGTTGGATTTACGCCAACCTCGCGAATAATACGCCGCGGATGAAATATCACCTGGAATCGAAACGTCGCGCGCGGTAAGGCGGGCCGGGCCATTAACCGCCGCGTAACGAGCATTCTCACCTTCACGTTTCGCGTCGCCAGCCTCTATCTGCACACCAAAAGTGCGTAACATTCGTTCGGTGTGATCACGGGTGGGTTGGTTCTCGATAACTTCGGTGCGCCCAGCGGCGCGCAGTCCGGCCAGTAGTATGCACGACTTCACCTGGGCACTGGCCACCAGCAGTTCATAGCTGATCGCGCTCAGACCCTTGTGCCCTTGAATGAGTAGTGGCGCCCGGCCGCCGTCCGAAGAAATCCTCGTCCCCATCATCCGGAGTGGCTCAATGATTCGCTGCATCGGGCGCGAGCACAACGAATCGTCGCCGGTCAACGTCGAATTGAAATCCTGCCCGGCGAGAATTCCCGCGAGCAAACGCATCGTGGTGCCACTATTGCCGCAGTCGAGCGCCGCTTGACGTTCGCGCAATCCGTCAATACCGACACCGCTTATCACGAGGGAGGCATTGTCACGTTCAATAGTGACGCCGAGTGCGGCCAGACACGAAAGCGTGGCCGCGCAGTCCGCGCTGGTCGAGAAATTCTTAATCGATGAAGTGCCGTCCGCCAGCGCCGCGATCATTGCCGCACGATGCGAGATCGATTTGTCGCCCGGCATCCTCATCCGGCCGCGAATTGTTTTTGCCCTGCGAATTATCACGAGCGAATCTTAACCTCTCCGGAAACTCGAGCGATAGTTGGCCCGCAGGTCTCGGCGCTCCCTGCGCAACTTCTTGACATGCGGCCAGCGACCATGTTACACGTCCGTCTTCCGTTTGCTACTGGATAGCAGCAGCCAAACCGCGATTTCCGGCGAGAAAGGCCGCGCCTTTTGTGACCGAACAAACGACTCGACTCGTTTTGCCCAGCCACATTGAGGCGGTTGCTGACGCTGCTGCCGCGCTGACGGATTTCGTCAAGAGCTGCGGCCTCGATAAACAGGCCGCGTTTGGCATTGACATGGCCGTGCGAGAAGCCGTGACCAACGCGATGGTGCATGGCAACCAGGAAGACGAAGCAAAGTCAGTTGAGGTAATCTTTAACTGCCTGGAAAGTGCGCTGGAGATCGAAGTGCGGGATCAGGGCGTAGGATTCGATCCGGCTAACGTACCCGATCCAACTGAGCCGGCGAATATCTTGAAACCCTCAGGCCGCGGCATTTTTTTGATGCGTACTTTTATGGACGAGGTCGAATGGTTCGCGCGACCCGAAGGCGGTACAGCAGTGCGAATGGTGAAGAAATTTTAGCCCAATAGGAGATCCTCGATCATGGCAGAACTTAGTATCCGCGAGCGACAGGCCGGCGACATAACCGTCCTCGACATGGACGGCCGCATCACAATCGGCGAAGGAAGTGTGGCTTTGCGTAGCGCTGTTCGTCGCTTGCTGGAAGAAGGAAAGAAAAACATCCTGCTCAACCTGGCCGGTGTGGGTTATATCGATTCGAGCGGCATCGGCGAGCTGGTGTCGAGCTATACCGCGATCAATAAAGAAGGCGGACAACTCAAGCTGCTCAGCCTGACGCAGAAGCTTCAGGACTTGCTTACGATCACAAAATTGTTGACCGTCTTTGACGCTTATGATACCGAAGCAGACGCTCTCAGCAATTTCAAATAACCAGACCGGAACATACGTCGAACTTGCCAACGCTGGTCGCCGTATAGTCTGACTGACCGCACACGCAGGAGGTTTTCCGCAATGGCTCAGCTAAATATCAAACAACGCCAGGCCGGTGATGTGGCGATTCTGGATCTGGATGGAGATGTTCGCATGGGCGACAGCGCCACGGCATTGCGCGGCGCGATTCGAGGCTTGGTGGCCGGTGGTAACCAAAAGATCCTTCTAAATCTGGCAGGGGTCAAGTACATCGATTCGAGCGGCATCGGCGAACTGATCGCCAATTACACCACCGTAGGCCGCGGCGGTGGCCAGCTGAAGCTGTTGAATCTAACCGACAAGGTTCAGGACCTGCTGGTAATTACGAAACTACTTACGGTCTTCGACGTCTACGAAGAAGAGGCGGACGCCTTAAGCAGTTTTAAGTAACCGGCGCTGCTGAAATCTTTCGCCACGTTCGACTACTTGTACGACAACGGCCCAGTAAAACCAGCTGGGCCGTTTGCGTGTTTCGCAGCCCGCAGCTGATATTATTGAAACGTGAGCCGCATCAAGTTTGATCAGGCCGCCGGCGAGGCGCTGGCGCAAGCCGTTCGCGACATCGAGAAAGACACCGATGCCGAGATCGTCATCGTGGTGCGCGGGCGTTCGGGTAACTATCGTCATGCCGACTATCTATGCGGCGCGATTGTCGCACTGATCGGTCTCGTTTTCGTTCTGTTCTCACCTTTTGAATTCCATACCTACTGGGTACCCATCGATGTCACGGCATTGTTCATTGCCGGCGCGTTTGTGTGCGCGCGCACCGATTCCGTCAGGCGGATGCTCACTTCGAAAGATGCTCGCGCGAGGGCCGTGCGGTCAGGGGCCGCCGCGATGTTTTATGAAGCCGGCATCGCCAACACTTCCGCTGAGAACGGCCTCTTGATTTATCTTTCGTTGCTGGAACGGCGTCTGGAGGTGATCGCCGATCGCGGCATCCTCAAAGCCGTGCCCGCCTTGCAGTGGAACAACTCAGTATTCGAACTAAAACGGATTGGGAGAAATCCCGAACCTGAAAACCTAATCAAGGCCGTGCGTGATCTGGGCCGCTTACTCGCGGAGCGCATGCCCGCGACCGGAGAGAATCCGAACGAGTTGCCGGACGGTCCGCGCATTGAACTGAAATGAACCTCAACCGCCACGTCGCAACGTTACGCCGAGCCGCCTTGATCGGAGGGATAGCTGTGGCCGTCGTGCTGTTCGCATCGGACGTCCTCGCGCGAGTCGGTGGTGGGGGATCATATGGCGGCGGTGGCGGTGGTAGTGGCGGAGGCGGGGGCGGCGCCGGTGCGCTCGTTTATCTGCTGGTCAGATTTCTGCTCTGGTTGACGATCGAACATCCGGTGATTGGAATTCCGGTCGATATCGCGGTCATCGCGCTGGTGATCTATTGGTTTGCACGACCCTCGACGAAGTCAGTGAGTCTGGATTCCCGATTGATCTACGCGCCGGATCCGGTCGCCACCGCTGTCCAGCAACAGGGCTTCCAGCGCGAATTCAATCAACTGCGGCGGTTCGATCCCAACTTCTCAGAAATTATTTTCACGGACTTTTGTTACGCGCTCTACGGACGAGCACATGAGGCGCGCGGGCGAGGTCCAAAAGAGCTGGACTTGCTTTCTCCCTACTTGAGCGATCAAGCGCGCGCCTCTTTGCAGCAACTGAATCCGCCCAACCTGAAAGCCGTGGAAGGAGTAATCGTCGGCGCACTGCAGGTCGTGGGCGTGCAGGGCCTGGCCACGCCGGTCGTCTCAGTCATCATTGAGTTTGACGCCAACTACACAGAGTTCACCCCCAGAGCGGGTGACCCACGAGGTGAAATGAGCTATTACGTGCGTGAGCGCTGGGTGCTGGAACGCAAGCGCGACGTGCTCTCTCCCACTCCCGAGCAGGCGACGGCGTTGCACTGTCCGCGTTGCGGCGCCGCTTTACAGAAAGACACCGCCGGCGCCTGCGCCTTCTGCGGCACCAGGATCGAGAGCGGCGAATTTCAGTGGTATGTCCGCAGCATTACCACGTTACACCGGGAGGCGAAGGGCCCCCTGTTAACTTCCGATGTCCCGGAAGTAGGAACAAATTATCCGACTATTACGCAGCCCAACTTTCCCGCGGTGCGCGTGGCTTTTGAACAGAACAATCCGACATTTTCCTGGGCCGATTTTCAGGCGCGGGTGCGTGTGATTTTCAACGAACTGCAAGCAGCCTGGTCCCTCCTCAACTGGGAACGCGCGCGGCCGCACGAGACAGACAATATTTTTCAGATGCATCGCTATTGGATCGACGCGTATCAGCGACAGGGTCTGCGCAACGCCCTCGACAAGTGCCAGATCAACGCAATGCAGCCGGTCAAAATAAAGGTGGACGCTTTCTATAATGCAATCACGCTTCGAATTTTTGCCGAGGGATACGATTACACGGTCGACAAGAACGGCCGCGTAGTGGCGGGCTCTAACAAAAACCTGCGCCGTTGGAGCGAATACTGGACTTTTATCCGCAATAGCAAAGCCAAACCCGGGCCGGCAAGGGCTGACCTGAACTGCCCAAATTGCGGCGCTCCTTTGAAAGTTAACGCCACGGGTATTTGCGAATTTTGCGGAGGCAAAATCACTTCCGGCGAATTTGATTGGGTGCTTTCGAAGATCGAACAGGATGAAAGTTACGCCGGATAGTCGCGGATGCTGAGCGAAACACGAAAGTCCCTGGTCCACCTGTCTTCAATCGATAGCTGGAGTGCTGTTCCCATTCGTCCTTAGCACACTTTGTCCTAGATAGCGAGGGCTTGTGGCCCAACATTTGCTTCTCCGGTTCAGTCACAACTCATTAAGCTTGACGCTTCCCAATCCGGCTTGCTAGACTCAACTCAGATCAAGTATCAAGGGACAAACCCGAACACAAATCTCGCATAGAGTTTTTGTCAATGAGCCGGAGATTCGGCTTGCCAGGTGCACGTAAAAACTAGTCGGAGGGGATTATGGTAGGCTTCAAGGTCGGCCAGAAAGTTGTTTATCCAAACCACGGTATCGGCACAATCGAACAGATCGAACAGAAGCAAATCGGAGCCATCGCGCTGCCGTTTTACACTCTTCGACTGGCCGCAACCAATTCGCTGGTCCTGGTTCCAGTTTCAAATGCTAGTGAAGTTGGCTTGCGTCGTCCGATTTCCTCGGCCGAATGCGACACCCTTTTCACGGCCTTGTCCGGCGACTTTGCCACGCCGGCCAGCGATTGGAAGGATCGCTTCAAAGATTTTTCCGACAAGATGCGCACCGGCAACATTTTTGAAGTAGCCGAGGTGCTCAAGCATCTTCATTATCTTAGCCAGGTCAAGCCGCTATCATTCCGCGAGCAGCGGATGTTTGAGCGATCTCGTTATCTGGTGGTATCGGAACTCGCCGCAGTTTGCCGCCAACCCGAGTGCAACATCGAACCCCGCGTTGATCACGCACTTGAGGAATCTCGCGCACGGCACGAACGGCGGGCTAGCGGCCCCGCTCGCGCCGCCGCCGCAGGCAGCTACTGAAGCCAATCTCGAGTCAGTTTATTCGCGCGCTCCGCCGCGTCCGCCACCGCCCGCCTAATGAGCCGGGTTGATGGACGTGATAAGATGTGGGCGAAGTCGCTCCCGCTTTATTTGTACAAGTACGATGGATGACCCTGCTAGTTATATCCTGGCCTCGTTGATTGATGGCGCCGAACACTCAAATACTCTGCTGAAAATTCTGGCGAAACTCTGCGCGGTCCTTTTTTTTGTGGGCGCGAATGCGTTCTTTGTCGCGGCTGAATTCGCGCTTGTCTCAGTGCGTCGACCGCGGCTCGAAGCTCGGGCGGCTGCGGGCAGCGGCCGCGCGCAAGCGGCCCTGCGCCTGCTTGCTGACCCGACTTCCTTTATCTCGGCAACGCAACTCGGAATCACTATTGCCTCGCTCGCACTGGGTTGGATCGGAGAACCTACGGTTGCTTCAGTACTCGAACCGGTTGCTTCGCGTATTGCTTCGGTTGGAAGATCAGGATACGTCGCCCATCTGTTGGCGATAATTATAGCTTTTGCGTCGATTACGTTTCTGCACATAGTGCTGGGGGAGTTGATGCCGAAGATGTTCGCGCTGGAACGTGCCGAGGGCTTGGCGCTGATCGCGGCGCGACCTCTGGAGATATTCGCGAAAGTATTTCGCTGGCCGCTCTGGATCTTCAATCGTACGGGGACTACGCTGGGCCGGCTATTGGGACTAAAGTCATCACTGCAACACGCGACGGTGTTCAGCGAAACCGAGCTGCGACAGCTAGTGGATATCTCTCGCGAAAGTGGCCATCTCCGCGCTGAAGAGCGCCGCTTGATTCACCGTGTCTTTGAATTCTCAGACACCCTGGTGCGCGAAGCGATGGTGCCCCGTCCGGCGATCGCGGCCATATCGGCCGACTGTTCGCTTGAGCAGATCACCCAGGCGTTTCAGCAACATCGTTATTCGCGCCTGCCGGTGTATCAGGGGTCTCTGGACAACGTCGTTGGGTTCATTCACAGCAAGGACTTGATTCCGTACCTCTTGCGGCCCCAGGACTTTCGGCTCGAATACGTGCTGCAACCGCCGATGTATGTAGTCGACACGGGGCGCCTGGAAGACGTGCTGCGCCAGATGCAAGTAGCCAAGACTCATTTCGGATTCGTGATTGACGAGCACGGCGGCATAGAAGGCATTATTACCCTGGAAGACTTGCTCGAAGAGATTGTGGGCGACATCTCAGACGAACATGATGAAGAGGTGAACGAGCAAATTTCTCCGATTGACGATCACACCTATCTGCTGGACGGATCGCTGGCTGTTCGCGATCTCAATCGTCGCTTGAAAACATCGGTTCCTGAGTCCGAGGCCTATACTACTATTGGCGGATTTCTGATGACGGTGGCCGGCCATGTTCTGCAGCCGGATGAAGTGATCGAAAACGACGGACTGCGCTTTCACATCGAGAAAGTTGAACGCCGCCGCTTGCTCCGGGTAAGACTGGAATTATCGGAAAAGAAGACGGGGCCCACTTCAAAGGTTATGTCAGGGCACGCTAATGTCGCCGGATGACCGCCTAACTTTCACTGGCCTGGAAAAGATTACTGCTAAAGAGCTTTCGCGAATCCAGCCATGTTTTCTTCAGCTCAAAGCCACTCAGCAAACCCATCCTGGAGAGTTCGTCTATATCAAATTTGTAGGAGTGTTCCATGTGCATCCACTCACCGGCCGCGAAAGAAATTGACATATCCAATCCGGTAATAGTGACCGACTGCGATCGCAAACTCTCCAGATAGACTTCGACGCAGCCAGCTTCTTCGTTATAGACCGATCTTAATCCGAACGCCCAGAGGTCGAAATTTCCGCCCAGTTCCCGATTGATGCGTGCCAGCTCGTTTACAATGAAAGCTCGCGTCACTCCCAGCGCATCGTTGTACGCTGCTTCGAGCGTTGCGCGATCTTTCCTTAAATCCGCGCCTAAAAGCAGCGCGTCGCCAGGGCGCAGCATGTCCCGAATTGCACGCAGAAAAGTTAGCGCGTCGTTCTTTTCGAAATTTCCGATGTTCGAACCCAGAAACAAGGTTAAGGCGGGGCCGGGAGCCAGGGGTTGCATTGCAGCCAGACCTTCCAAATAATCGGCAGCATAAGCCTCGATCCGCAGCGCTGGATAAGCTGCGAGCAGCGCGCGCGAACTCTTTTCCAAAGCGGTTGCTGAAATGTCGACCGGAATAAAGAGCAGTTCCGACTGATGGCGCAACAACGCTTCGATAATGCTGCGTGTCTTATCGGCGCTGCCGCTGCCGAGTTCGATCAGTGTCCGGCAGTCCGGAATGGTGGCAACTATTTCATTAGCGTGCCGGGTAAGGATCTCGTTCTCAGCCCGGGTTGGGTAATACTCATCTACATGGCAGATGGCATCAAATAATCGTGAACCCAGAGAATCGTAAAGATACTTTGGGAAAAGTTGCTTTGGGTTAGACGAAAGACCGCGGCGCACGTCTTCAGCAAATTCCGCGTTACCATTCTGGCGCGCGAAATCATGAATAATCAATCGCGCAGGCGGCTCTTGGGGTTTGGATTGCGCTAACACGTTTTCCTCTACACCCGGCCCCACCGGGAGCAATGAACGAAATTGGCTCTCGAATTGTACAGGTGGCGCATTATACGCGGGCGCAACCAGGAACAGAAAGGGCAGCCGAGCGTTAAACTCGGCTGCCCTGGTTCGCGGTTTTCTTAAGAACGACAGCGAGCCGGCGAAAAACGTCGGCCGAAGGCTTCAGATGATAATCACTCGCGCTCCCGTGCGCGCGCGCGGCGATCTTCCGGGCACCGTCACATCGATTTGTGGAGTAGCTGGTATGACGATGCGCGGAATCTCAATATTCATTTCCGGTATCGCCGGAACC